>Ga0070728_10000560_pt1 | contig 70556 bp, 60 predicted proteins | sample tdDd471_FD_66723 | JGI IMG/M metagenome (GOLD analysis project Ga0070728, IMG submission 66723) | Marine sediment microbial communities from the Atlantic coast under amendment with organic carbon and nitrate - tdDd47.1 | ecosystem: Environmental > Aquatic > Marine > Coastal > Sediment | place... | reverse complement strand
CCAGCCTGCCGCCGATGGTCGACTGGCCGCGCGACCTGGCCGAGCTGGTCGACGGCGGCGCCTACCTGGTCGAGGGCGGCCACGAATACGACGGCCGGCCGCTGATGCCGCTGGACGAGAAGGCGGTCGCCGAGGCCGGTCGCCGGATGCGCGCCGACGGCGTGACCGCGGTGGCGGTGACCTCGGTGTTCTCGCCGCTGACCAGCGCCTTCGAGGACCGGGCCGCCGAGATCCTGCGCCAGGAGCACCCGGATCTGCGCATCACCCTGTCCAGCACCCTCGGCCGCATCGGCCTGCTGGAGCGCGAGAACGTCACCATCCTGAACGCCTGCCTGCAGGACCTGGCAGGCGAGACGGTGCGCGCCTTCGAGACCGCGATCGCCGACAGCGGGCTCGACGCCCCGCTGTTCATCACCCAGAACGACGGCACCGTGGCCAGCGCCGCGATCGCCCGCGAGCAGCCGGTGTTCGGCTTCGCCTCCGGCCCGACCAACAGCATGCGCGGGGCGGCGTTCCTGTCCGGCATCGACGACGCCATGGTGGTCGACGTCGGCGGCACCACCAGCGACGTCGGCTGCCTGCGTGCCGGCTTCCCGCGCGAGGCCAACAACGTGGTGCAGGTCGGCGGCGTGCGCACCCTGTTCCGGATGCCGGACGTGCTGTCGATCGGGATCGGCGGCGGCACCGTGGTCAAGCGGGACCCGCTGACCGTCGGTCCCGTCAGCGTCGGTCATCGCCTGACCCGCGAAGCGCTGGTGTTCGGCGGCGATACCCTGACCCTGACCGACATCGCGGTCGCCGCCGGCATCGCCGAGATCGGCGACCGCAGCCGGATCGCCTCCCTGCCCGCCGTCCTGGTGAAGGACACGATCGAGATCGTGCACCGGCGGCTGGCCGAGACCGTCGACCGTATGAAGTCGGACGCCGCCGCGGTGCCGCTGCTGGCGGTCGGCGGCGGGGCGATGCTGACACCCGACCGGATGCCCGGAATTTCCGAGGTGGTGCGGGTCGAGCATTTCGCGGTCGCCAACGCGGTCGGCGCCGCTACGGCCCAGGTCAGCGGCGAGGTCGACCACGTGTTCCGCGACATGGATCGCGACGCCCTGCTGCGCGAGGCCGAGACCATGGCCCGCGAGCGGGCGGTGGCGGCCGGCGCCGACCCGGCGACCCTCAAGGTCGTCGACATGGAGGATTTGCCGCTCGCCTACCTGCCCGGCAACGCGGTGCGCGCCCGGGTGCGCGTAGTCGGCGACATCGTGGCGGAAGGCATGAGGAGGGCCGGGTGATGAGCAATCCACGGATCGGTGCCCTGGTGGTCGGGCAGAGCCCGCGGCCGGAGGTCGAGGCGGTGATCCGGGATCTCGCCGGCGGCCCGGTCGACCTCGACCTGCGCGGCTGCCTGGACGGGCTGAGCCGGGCCGAGATCGACGCGATCCCGCCGGAGAGCGATCCCGACACCCTGTTCACCCGGCTGCCGAACGGCGACGGCGTGAAGATCAGCAAGCGCCACGTGGTGGCGCACGGCACCGCCCAGCTCGAGGCGCTCGCCGCCGCCGGCTACGACGTCACCATGGTGATGTGCACCGGCGAGTTCCCGGACTGGCTCGGCAAGTACCCGGTGCTGTTCCCGTCGCGCACCCTGAACGCCATGGTGCGCGGCTGCCTGGCCGAGGGCGGCAGGCTGGGCGTGTTCACGCCGCTGGCCGAGCAGTGCGCCAAGAGCCGCAAGCGCTGGCACGAGGCCGGCTACCAGGCCGAGGTGGTCGCCCTGTCGCCGAACGCCGGCGAGGCCGAGATCCGCGCCGCCGCCGAGAGCCTGCGCGGCCACCGCCCCGAGCTGCTGGTGCTCGACTGCATGAGCTACACCCGCGAGACCAAGCGCATCGTCCGCGAGGTCCTCGGCGTCCCGGCGATCCTGGCGGTGTCGAGCGCGGTGAGGACGGCGCTGGAGCTGGCGGGCTGAGGCGACGGCGCCCGTTCCTGGCCCCTGCCCTTCGCGGCCCTGCGGGCACCTCAGGGCGATAGGGTAGAAAACCAACCTCTGTCGCCCTGAGGTGCCCGAAGCGTAGCGCAGAGCCACGAAGGGCCGGCCGGAGACAGACACGGCCTTAGCCATGCTACTCCACCAACCCCGTCTCGCACGCCCCGACAACCATTCCAGCGTTCTCAGTTTAGTGACCTCGCTTCTCACATCGCGGTCGACATGCACGCCTTCTTCACGCTCAGGAGAACCGTATTCAACTCCAGTGACAGTGCACTCAATCTAGAGATGGGTGCACTGGACTGCACCCCGTTGGCGAGTCAGGAGATGGGTGTACTGTCACCGTAAATGCGGCCCTGCTCCTCGCGGCTCGAAGATAGGTCCCGGCTCTCCGCGGCTTCGCCACTGCGGCCGGGATGAGGACAGTGGGGAACCCCCAATCCCCCTCATCCCGGACGGTGCGCGTCAGCGCAACGAGCCGGGACCCATGCCGCTACTCCGCCGGCGCGGTCTCCCGCGCTTCGCCCGTGCGCAGGCGGTCGCTGGCGGCGCGGTCGATCCGGCCGTCGGGCCCGACCACGCAGCCGTAGTCGCGGCGCGCGCCCTCGGGGGTGACGTAGCCCTCGTCCAGGTCGGCCTGCACCTCGTCGTAGCCGCGGGTCAGCGGGTCGCCGAAGCCGGAGCCGCCGGAGATCCTGAGCTCGGCGAACTGGTCGACGCCGGTCAGGCTCGACAGCGCGCCGACGCCGACGTCCCGCGGGGTCTCGCCGAAGGTGCCGACCAGACCGGCCGACGGGGCGCCGGCCTTGCCGCCGAACAGGCCCTGGACCCGGGTCAGCACGCCGTTCGGGTAGATCCCGACCTGGCACGGCCGGCCGTCGTCCTGCAGCTTGCGGGTCGACACCACCTGCCCGAGGCCACCACGCTTGCGGCCCGGGCCGCCGCTGTCGACCATCAGCGCCTTCTCCAGCACCAGCGCCGGCACCCGGGTCTCGAACAGCTCGACCGAGGTGTTGGCGGCGCTGGTCGGGTACAGCAGCGCCGACTTGCCGTCGCCATGGGCGGAGGCGCCCTGGCCGCCACCCTGGAACAGGTGGTCGCTGTACACGATGCCGTCCGGGCCGATGCCGTAGAACAGCGCGCTCGACGGCAGGCCGGTGAAGGCCTGCACCCGGTCCGGGGCGGCGTCGGCGAGGGCGCCGAACACGTTCGGGGCGATGTACCAGCCGGTGCGGGTCCGCATGTTCACCGACAGCGGGCGGTCGCAGTTCAGGATGCTGCCGGCCGGCGCGTCGACCCCCATCGGCCGGTAGCAGCCGGCGTTGCCCGGCACCTCCGGCGAGAAGATGCACTTCAGCGGATAGGTGGCGTGCGCCTTGGTGTAGGTGAGCGTGCAGTTGCTGCCGCCCCGGTCCATCTGCGGCGGCGCGCCGTCGAAGCTGATGTCGACCCGGTCGCCCTGGATCGACACCTGGATCGGGTAGGTCATCGCCTGGTCGAGGCCGTCGCCCTGGACGATGTGCTCGTAGATGCCGTCCGGCACCGAGCGGATCGCCTGGCGCATCGCCGCCTCGGCCCGCCGCTGCACCACCGCGGCCAGCGCCTTCAGGTCGTGCATGCCGTACTCTTCCATGAACTCGCCGATGCGCTCGGCCCCGGTCATGCCCGACGCGACCAGGGCGTGCAGGTCGCCCAGCACCTGGTCCGGGCGGCGGACGTTCTCGCGGAACAGCTCCAGCAGGTCCTCGTTCGGCTTGCCGGCGCGGAACAGCTTCATCGGCGGGATCTGGAAGCCCTCGTCGTAGATCTCGCGGGCGTTCAGGCTGTCCTTGGTGCCGCCGATGTCGGACACGTGGCCGACCACGCCGCAGAACGCCACGACGCGGCCCTCGCGGAACACCGGGACCGCGACCGCGATGTCGAACAGGTGGCCGGCGCACAGCCACGGGTCGTTGGTGACCAGCACGTCGCCCGGCTCCAGCGTCTCCGGCGGGAACCGCTCGATCATCGCGTTGACCGCGATCGGCAGGGTCAGGTTGAACACCGGCATGGCGCGCGGCGAGTGCACGATCTGCTTGCCGTCGGCGTCGAGGATCTCGCAGGCGAAATCCTGGGCCTCGCCGATGATCAGCGAGAACGCCGTGCGGATCACCGTGTGCCAGCACTCCTCGGCGACGTTGATCAGCCGGCTCCACATGATCTCCAGCCCGACCGGGTCGCCCTCGATCCGGGCGATCGCGTCGTCCAGCGCGGTGTCGGCGCCGACCAGCACCTGGCCGGCCTTCAGCTCGGCCAGCGACAGGCGGAGATTGAACTGCTCGTCGACCCGGACCGTGCAGGCGTCCGGCACGATGGTCGTCGCCTCGCGCTCCTCGACGATCGCCGGGCCGGCGACAGTCTCGCCCGGCTTCAGGGAGTAGCGGTCGTAGACCGGCACCTCGGCAACCGCCGAACGCTCCGGGACCCAGGCCTTGCGGTGGCCCTTCAGGGCCCGGTCCGCGGCCGGTCCGCCGGCCAGCCGGGTCGACAGCTCGGGCGCCGGCCCGGTGCACACGACCCGCCAGTTCAGCACCTCGATCTCGGCGCCGTCGTACAGGTGGGTGTAGCGGCGCTGGTACTCCTCGGTGAACGCCGCGACCATGCTCGGCAGGTTGTCCGGCGACAGCGGCTCGCCCGGCATGGTCACCGACAGCTCATGCATCTGGCCGCGCAGCCGCATGTCGGCCTTGCGCTGGACCGAGACCTCGCCGGTCACCCCGGCCTCGGCCAGGCGCTGCCGGCCCTCGGCCTCCATCTCCGCCAGCATCGTCTCGATCGCGGCGTAGTCCGGGTCGGCGATCCGCACCGGGAACGAGCGGGCCAGCTCGTAGCTGACCGGCGCGCCGAGGAAGCCGAGCGCCGAGGCCGCCCCCGAGGCCGGCGGCACCACCACCTCGCGCATGCCCAGCTTGCGGGCGACCCGGGCGGCGTGCAGCGGGCCGGCGCCGCCCATCGCGACCATGGCGTAGCCGCGCGGGTCGCGACCCTTCTCGACGATGTGGACGCGCGCCGCCCCGGCCATGTTCTCGCACACCAGGTCGTAGATCCCCCAGGCGGCCTCCAGGGTCGACAGCCCGAGCCTGCCGGCCAGACCCGCCACCGCGGCCTCGGCCGCCGCAACGTCCAAGCTCATCCGGCCGCCAAGGAAGTAGCCGGGGTCGAGATAGCCCAGCAGCAGATTGGCGTCGGTCACCGTCGGCTGGGTGCCACCGGCGCCGTAGCAGGCCGGCCCCGGATCGGCGCCGGCGCTGTCCGGCCCGACCTTCAGCAGACCGAGATCGTCGACCCGGGCGATCGAGCCGCCGCCGGCGCCGATCTCGATCATGTCGATGACCGGCGCGAACACCGGGATGCCGCTGCCCTTCTTGAAACGGTGGACGCGCCCGGCCTCCAGCATCGGCGCGATGTCCGGCTCGCCGTCCTGGATCAGCGCCGCCTTGGCCGTGGTGCCGCCCATGTCGAACGACAGCACGTCGGGGTGGCCGATCGCCCGGCCGATCAGGCCGGTCGCCTGGGCGCCGCCGGCCGGCCCGGACTCCAGGAACCGGATCGGCAGCTCGGCCGCGGTCTCCGGCGCGGTCAGCCCGCCCGACGACTGGATCAGGTGGAACCGGCCCTGGAAGCCCTGCTCCGCCAGCGCCGCCGACAGCTTGGCGACGTACTCCGACATCAGCGGCTGCACATAGGCGTTGGCCGCGGTGGTCGAGCTGCGCTCGTACTCCTTGATCTGCGGGTGCACGTCGCTGGAGGCCGAGACCGCGACGCCCGGGAACTCGGCCCGGATCAGATCGCGCACTGCGCGCTCATGCGCCGGGTTGGCGTAGGCGTGGATGAAGCAGACGGCGATCGCCTCGGCGCCGTCGTCCAGCAGCGCCCGAACCTCGGCGCGCACCTGGTCGAGGTCCAGCGGGGTGACGACCCTGCCGTCGCGGTCGACTCGTTCGTCGATCTCGCGCCGCCGCCGGCGCGGCGCCAGCGCCTCGGGGTAGGTCAGGAACAGGTCGTGGATGTCGTAGCGCTGCTCGGTGCCCATCTCGAGGATGTCGCGGAACCCGCGCGTGGTCAGCAGGCCGAGCCGGGCGCCCTTGCGCTCGATGATCGCGTTGGTCGCCAACGTCGTGCCGTGCACGACATGGCCGACCGCCGACATGCTCAGCCCGGCGGCGTCCAGCAGCTCGCGCATGCCCTGCAGCGCACCGACGGAGGGGTCGGCCGGCGTGGTCAGGCACTTGTGCAGCCGCAGCGCCCGCTCGTCCTCGTCGAGCAGGACGAAGTCGGTGAAGGTGCCGCCGATGTCGAAGCCGATCCGGTAGCGGGTGGTCGACGATGCCATGCCAACGCCTCCTGTTCCGGGTGCCGCCGGTTCCGGTGTCATCGGTTCCGGGTGTCATCGGGCACCGCACGCGCACGAACCCTCGGACTCTAGGATCGGCCACCGGCACTGCAAATACGGGCGAGCACTATCGGGACGGCAGCGGGAAGCGCCCAAGCGTTGCCGAAACAGCAACGCGTCGTCAGAAAAATTGATCTTTGGAGAACGCCGGCCGGGGAGAATACTTCCGCCACCGAACAATCAGAGATGCACCCGGATCGAGGTGCATCCACCCCAGGGTGTCGCTTCCATTGTAGGCAGGGGAGACGAAAGTCATGACCAACGAGTCCCGACATCACACGCTTTCACGACGCACGCTTCTGCAGGCGGCCGGCGCCGCGGCCCTGACCGCCGGCGGCGGCCTGATGAGCGCGCGCGCACTGGCCGCCGGCAAGACCGCGCTGAACCTCCAGCTCGGCTGGCTGATCGGCGGCAACCAGATCGGCGAGGTCTGCGCCAAGCAGCTCGGCTACTACGCCGCCGAGGGCATCGAGCTGACGATCCAGCCGGGCGGCCCGAGCATCGACGGCGTCGCCATGGTGGCGTCCGGCCGCTTCGAGCTCGGCCAGCTCTCCTCGAGCCCGTCGCTGATGCTGGCGGTTTCCCAGGACATCCCGATCAAGTGCTTCGCGGTCGGCGCCCAGCAGCACCCCTACACCTTCTTCTCGCTGAAGAAGAACCCGGTGCACGAGCCGAAGGACCTGATCGGCAAGAAGATCGGCATCCAGAAGACCGGCATCATCCTGCTGAAGGCGCTGCTGGCGAAGAACGGCATCCCCGAGGACAAGGTCGAGATCATCCCGTCGGGCGGCGCCATGACGCCGCTGATGACCGGCCAGGTCGACGTGTTCACCGGCTGGCAGACCAACACCACCGCGCTGAGCGTGCTGGGCGACCAGCGCGTCGACATGAAGCTGTGGGACACCGGCGTGCGGCTGTACGGCCTGCCGTACTACGCCACGGTCGACACCCTCACCAAGCATGCCGACACCGTGGAGAAGTACATCGCCGCCACCGCCAAGGGCTGGCAGTACACCTACGAGAACCCGGACAAGGCGGTCGACCTGCTGGTCAAGGAGTACCCGAACCTGAAGCGCGACGACGAGCGCGTGGCGGTCGACGTCATGCTGAAGTTCGCGTTCAACGGCAACACCAAGGCGAACGGCTGGGGTGCGATGGATCCGGCGGTCTGGCAGGAACAGATCGACCAGTACGCCTCGCTCGGCCAGTTCTCCAAGCGGGTGCCGACGCTCGACGAGGTGATGACCCTCGACCTGCTGAAGGCGACCGACCAGAGCCGCCCGCGGATCGGCTGAGGGCCGGGGCGATGGCGACCCAGGTTGCGGCGACCCAAGTGGCGCCAACCCAGGCAGCTCGTCTCGATCCGGCGGTCGCCGAGGCCGCTGCGGCGCCGGCGATCCGGTGCGAGGACGTGGCGGTACGGTTCATCACCGAACGCCGTACCGTCACCGCCCTGGAGAACGTGTCGTTCGAGATCGCGGAGGGTTCGTTCCTGTCCCTCCTCGGTCCGTCCGGCTGCGGCAAGTCGACCCTGCTGCGCGTGGTCGCCGATCTGATACCGCCGACCGAGGGCCGGGTGACCGTCCTCGGCGGCAGCGCCGAGGCGGCGCGCCGCGACCACGCGCTGGGCTTCGTGTTCCAGGACGCCGCCCTGCTGCCCTGGCGCACCGCCATCCAGAACGTCACCCTGCCGCTCGAGGTCGGCGGCCGCTCGGCGCTGCCGCCGGGTGCGCCGACCCCGACCGAGCTGCTCGCCCTGGTCGGCCTGTCCGGCTGGGAGAACGCCTATCCGCACGAGCTGTCGGGCGGCATGCGCCAGCGGGTGTCGATCGCCCGGGCGCTGATCGGCGGCCCGAAGGTGCTGCTGATGGACGAGCCGTTCGGGGCGCTGGACGAGATCACCCGCGACCACCTGAACGAGGAGCTGCGGCGGATCTGGCAGGAGACCCGGACCACCATCCTGTTCGTCACCCACTCGATCTACGAGGCCACCTTCCTCGGCCAGACCGTGCTGGTGCTGGCCGCCAATCCCGGGCGGGTGCGCGAGATCGTGCCGATCGACCTGCCGGCCGACCGCACCCTCGACATCCGGGAGACCGATCACTTCGTGCGCATCGCGGCGCGGCTGCGCCGGCTGCTGGGAGAGTGCTGATGGCCGACGTGGCGATCCTGCAGGGCGGCCAGGGCATCGACGCCGCCGAGGCCGAGTACCGGGCGGTCCAGCGCCGCCGCCGGATGCGCCGCCGCATCATGCCGGCCGCCGGCGTGCTGTCGCTGCTCGTGCTGTGGGGCCTGCTGGTCTACGTCCTGGACGTGCCGCCGTTCGTGGCGCCGTCGCCGGTCGCGGTGGCGCAGACCCTGGTCGAGAACGCCGGGATGCTGCTGGCCAATCTGTGGCCGACCGCGCTCGAGGCGATCCTCGGCTTCCTGCTCGGCAACATCGCGGCGATCGCGATCGCCACGGTGTTCGTGCACAAGAAGTCCGCCGAGGAGGCGTTCTTCCCGGTGGTGGTGCTGATCAACACCATCCCGGTGGTCGCCAAGGCGCCGATCCTGGTGCTGCTGCTCGGCAACGGCATCGAGCCGAAGATCGCCATCGCGGCGCTGATCTGCTTCTTCCCGACCCTGGTGAACATGGTCCGCGGCCTGGAATCCGTGAACCCGCAGGCCATGGAGCTGATGCGGGTGCTGTCGGCCAGCCCGCGCGAGGTGTTCTTCAAGCTGCGGGTGCCGACCGCCCTGCCATACCTGTTCTCGGCCCTGAAGATCGCCGCCTCGACCGCGGTGATCGGCGCCATCGTCGGCGAGTGGATCGGCTCCACCGTCGGCATCGGCGCCCTGATCATCCAGGCGACCTACAACTTCGACTCGGCCCTGCTGTACGCCACGGTGATCGTCGGCTCGACGTTCAGCGTGCTGTTCTTCCTGGCGATCACCGGCCTGGAGCGCCTGGTCGTGCGCTGGCAGGCGCCGGTCGTCGCCTGATCCCCTTCACCTCGACTACCGGGAGTGTGACGCCATGGTCGCATCGGACCGCATACGGGACAGCCACGGGGAGGCGCCGGTCGTCGCCCGTTCCGACGTCGTCGTGGTCGGCGGCGGGCCGGCCGGGTTCTCGGCCGCCGTCGCCGCCTCGCGCCTGGGCGTGAAGGTCACACTGGTCGAGCGCTACCCCTATCTGGGCGGGCTGGCGGCCGGCGGGATGGTGCTGGTGCTCGACGACATGATCAACGGCAACGAGATCACCACCACCGGCATCTGCATGGAGATGATCGAGCGCCTGGAGAAGCTCGGCCTCGCCGTGTACCCGCCGGAGGAGGACCGCCGCCAGGACTGGGAGATGTGGCGCAAGTGGTCGCGCTGGGGCGCCTTCGACTTCCGGGCGCACACCAAGCCGCACCCGATCGTGTTCGCCGCCGCCTTCGATCCCGACGGCTGGAAGCGGGTCTCCAACGACATGATCGCCGAGTCGGCGGTCGACCTGCGCCTGCACTCCTGGTTCTCGCGGGCGATCGTCGAGGACGGCCGGATCAAGGGCGTGGTCTGCGAGACCAAGGCCGGGCCGCAGGCGATCCTGGGCGACGTGATCATCGACGCCACCGGCGACCTCGACGTCGCCGCATCGGCCGGCGCCCCGCACTCCAAGGGCAACTACATCGTCACCACGGTGTTCCGGCTCGGCAACGTCGACACCGACAAGGCCGAGCGCTTCCGGTTCGAGGATCCCGACGCGTTCGCCCAGGTCGAGCGCCAGGCCAAGCGCGTGATGGGCGGGTCCTGGGATCTTTGGTGGCTGAAGACGCCGCTGCCCGGAATCGTGTGGTGCAACTGCCCGCACATGCCGGGCTTCGACGCGCTGGCGGTCGAGGACCAGACCCGCGCCGACTTCGAGGGCCGCAGGCGGCTCTACGCCCTGGTCGACTTCGTGCGCGCCAACACCCCGGGCTTCGAGAACTGCTACGTGGTCGACGTCGCCCCGCAGCTCGGCGTGCGCACCACCCGGCTGCTGGAAGGCGAGTACGTGGTGACCAAGGAGGACGTGGCCGACCGCGTCCACTTCCCGGACACCGTGGCGCGCGGCCGCGACTACTACACCCCGTACCGCGCCATGCTGCCGAAGGGCGTCGACCAGCTGCTGGTCGCCGGCCGCCACTACTCGGCGACCGAGGCCGCCCAGAAGCAGTCCCGCGAGATCCCGCCCTGCATGGCGATGGGTCAGTCGGCCGGCGTCGCCGCCGCGCTGGCGATCGAGCAGGGCATCCGGGTGCGCGACGTGGCACCCGCACAGATCTGCGCCAAGGTCCGCGCCCAGGGCGGCGACCCCGGGGACCGGCCGTCCGCCAACGCCCGTATTCTGGAGACCACCGAGTGACCGATACCCCCCTGCCCCTGGACGGGATCACCGTCGTCGACTTCACGCAGGTCATGATGGGGCCGTGCGCGACGCAGATGCTGGCCGACTACGGCGCCGACGTGATCAAGATCGAGCGCCCCGGCACCGGCGACCTGTCGCGCACCGCCTTCCCGAACGATCCCGCCGGCCTGCTGGGCCCGGTGTTCTGCTCGCTCAACCGCAACAAGCGTTCCGTCGTGCTCGACACCCGCCAGCCCGAGAACAGGAACGCGGTGCTGCGGCTGATCGAGCGGAGCGACGTGGTGGTCAGCAACTTCCGCGCCGGCGTCATGGACCGCATGGGCTTCGGCTACGACGCGCTGTCCAAGCTGAACCCGCGGCTGATCTTCGCCGAGGGCTCGGGCTACGGGTCGAGCGGGCCGTACGCCTACAAGGGCGGGCAGGACCTGCTGGCGCAGGCGATGACCGGCGTGATGTACCGGCGCTCGGCGCCGGACGTGCCGGTCACCGTGCCGGGCGTCACCTTCGCCGACTACTGCGCCGGCATGCACCTGGTGCAGGGCGTGCTGCTGGCCCTGCTGCAGCGCGACAAGACCGGCCGCGGCCAGCGGGTCGAGGTGTCTCTGCACGACTCCATGCTGGCGGCCCAGATGCAGGAAGGCACCGCCCACCTGATGCGCGGCGCCGAGGTGAACTGGGCGTCGATGCCGCTGTCGGGGGTGTTCGAGACGACCGACGGCGCCCTGGTCATGGTCGGTGCGTTCAAGGCCGACCCGCTGGGCGAGATCGCCAAGGCCCTCGACCTGCCGGAGCTGGCGACCGACCCGCGGTTCGCCGGCTTCGACCTGCAGATGCGCAACCGGCCGGCCCTGCAGGCGATCTTCCGCGAGCGGTTCCGCCAGAACGACACCGCCTACTGGATCGGCCGGCTGGAGGCCCAGGACCTGCTGTGCGCGCCGGTCCGCTCGCTGGCCGAGGCGCTGGGCGACGAGCAGGTCGCGGTCAACGGCATGGTCCTGGAGGCCGCCGGCAACGCCGAGACGGTGCGCGCCATCGGCTCGCCGGTGCATCTCGCCGACGCGCCGGTCGGCATCCGCATCGCGCCGCCCCATCTCGGCCAGCACACCGACGAGGTACTGGCCGAGCTCGGCCTGACGCTCGCCGAGACGGGCAGCGACTGATGCCGGTCCGCTACCAGCTCGACGGCCACGTCGCCCGGGTCACCATCGACCGGCCGCAGGTGCTGAACGCCATCGACGCCGAGGCCGAGGCCGAGCTGCAGGCGATCTGGGCACGCATCGAGGCCGACCGCGAGGTCCGCGTCGTAGTGCTGACCGGGGCCGGCGACCGGGCGTTCTGCGCCGGCGCCGACATGAGCGCCGGCGGCGGGTTGTCCGGCCTGGAATACTGGGCGGCACCGCGCCCCGGCGGGTTCGGCGGCATCGCGCTGCGCGACACCCTCGACGTGCCGGTGATCGCCCGGGTCAACGGCCACGCGCTCGGCGGCGGGCTGGAGATGGTGCTGGGCTGCGACATCGTGGTGGCGGCCGAGGAGGCGACCTTCGGCCTGCCGGAGCCGCGGGTCGGCCGGCTGGCGCTGGACGGCGGCATGGTGCTGCTGCAGCGCCAGATCCCGCACCGCCACGCCATGGGCATGCTGCTGACCGGCCGGCGCATCGCCGCCCGGCAGGCCGCCGCCTTCGGCCTGGTCAACGAGGTGGTGCCGCGGGCCGAACTGGACGCCGCCGTCGAAGCCTGGGTCGAGGACATGCTGGCCTGCGCACCGCTGTCGCTGCGCGCCGTCAAGCAGTCGGTCCGCCGGACCGCCCACCTGGCCGCCGCCGAGGCCCAGGCCCAGCGGTTGCCGGCTGTGGTCGAGGCCCTGCAGTCGCGCGACGCCGACGAGGGCCCGCTGGCCTTCCGCGAGAAGCGAAAGCCGGTCTGGGAGGGGCGCTGATGCCGTTCGTGATCGGGCCGGCCTGTATCGACGTCAAGGACACCGCCTGCCTGGACGTCTGCCCGGTCGACTGCATTTACGAGGGTGGGCGCACCCTCTATATCCATCCGGAAGAATGCATCGACTGCGGGATCTGCGAGACGGCCTGCCCGGTGGCGGCGATCCATGCCGACGATCGTCTGCCCGACGACGAGAAGCCCTTCCTGCAGATCAATGCCGAGTTCTTCGGCCCCGCCGTCACCGGCTGGGGATCCCCGGGTGGACGCGACTCACGCTACACGACCGAGATGGACCATCCGGCGGTGGCGGCCTGGCCGCGCGGTTGACTTGGCGCGGGGGCGGCGGCATGCCGGCATCCGGAACCGGCATCGGGCGGCGCGCTTCGCTTACTCCCTTGGTTTGACGCAACGAGGGGCGCGAGCCGTCCAGGCCAGCGCGGCACATCTTGCCGCTGGGTCCCGGCTCTCCGCTCCGCTTCGGCCGGGATGAGGGAAGGATGGCAAACACCAATGCGACTTCATCCCGGACGGAGCGGCGAAGCTGCGGAGATCCGGGACCCACCCGCCGCCTCCACGTATCCTTGCACCCGACGGCGCGGGCCCGCTGATGCACGCGGTCGCGCTCAAGTATTTCCGCGAGGTCGCCCGCCAGGGCTCGATCCGGGGCGCCGCCTCGGTGCTCAACGTCGCGGCCAGCGCGGTCAACCGCCAGATCCTGAAGCTGGAGGACGAGCTCGGTGCCGCGATGTTCGACCGGCTGCCGGGCCGCCTGCGGCTCACGATCGCCGGCGAGATGCTGCTGCACCATGTCGAGCTGGCCCTGAACGACTTCGAGCGGGTACGCGGCGAGATCGACGGGTTGCGCGGGGTGAAGACCGGGCACGTCTCGATCGCCGCCGTCGACTCCCTGCTGGTCGACTGGCTGCCGCGGGCGCTCGACGGGTTCCGCGCCGACTTCCCGGCCGTGACCTACTCGGTCTACGCCGCCGCCCCGGCCGACATCGGCGGCCAGATCGCCGCCGGCGACGTCGATTTCGGCATCACCTTCGTGTCGCGGCTGCCCGCGGGACTGGAGCTGGCGGCGGCGATCTCGGCGCCGCTCGGCGTGGTCATGCCGGCCCGCCATCCGCTGGCCCGGCGCAAGGAGATCCGGTTCGACGAGGCGCTCGCCTATCCGATCCTGGCCCAGCAGGGCCCGCTGCCGCCGACCATCGACGTCGACCCGGACTTCGCCGCCTTCCGCGACACCGTCGAGGCTCGCCTGACCTCCAACTCGATCCACATGCTGAAGCACGCGATCAGCCACGACATGGGCATCGCCTTCTTCACGCGCTTCGGCTTCCTGCGGGAGATCGCCGACGGCGAGATCGTGTGGCGGCCGTTCGCGTCGGCCCGCATCAACACCCTCAAGCTCGGCCTGGTGGTGCCGACCTCGCGCGCCCTGCCGTTCGCCGCCTCGGCCTTCGCCGACCGGCTGGCGGCGGCGCTGCGCGCACTCGAGGCGGCCGGATGACCGGGGTGCCGACCACCATCGCCGGCGGCCTGGTGCTGGCCGGCTGGGATGCCGAGCCGGTCCCCGGAACCGTGCTCGTCGCCGGCGACGGCACGATCGAGGCGGTGGCGTACGGCTCCGATGCACGGGCTCTGGCAGCGCGCGCCGCCGCGGCCGTCGACGCCTCCGGCGCCGTGGTGATGCCCGGCCTGGTCAACGCCCACCACCACGCCTACGGCAACGCCCTGCGCGGCACCGAGAACGACCGGCCGCTGGAGCAGTGGGCGCCGTTCACCGTCGCCTACGGCCGTCACCTCGACGCCGAGACCCTGCGCCTGGCGATCCTGCTGGGGGCGGCGGAGATGCTGCGCGGCGGCGTCACCGCGGCGATCGATCATTCCCCGCAGGTCGGCCTGCACGAGACCGCGTTCGCGGCGCACCGCGACAGCGGCCTGCGGGTCGGGTACGCGCCGTTCTTCCACGACATCCACGACCACGACTTCCTGGGCATGGCGCTGCCGGCCGAGCTGCGGGCGTTCCTGGAGGGACCGGGGTTCGCCGCACCGGATTTCACCGAGGCGATGTTCCGCAGCCTCGCCGAAGAGGCCGGCAACGGCGACGGCCGGGTCTCGGTGCTGCTCGGCCCGAACGCGCCGCAGCGCTGCTCGGACGTCCTGCTCGACCTGTGGGTCCGGCTGCGCGACGGGCTCGGCCTCGGCGTCCACACCCACCTGCTGGAGACCCGGGCACAGCTCGACGGCTGCCGGCGCGCCTGGCCGCACGGGCTGGTCCGCGAGATGGACCGGCGCGGGCTGCTGGCGCCCGGCCTGTCGGTCGCGCACGGGGTCTGGCTCGACCCGGAGGAACGCGCCCTGCTGGCCGAGCGCGGCGTGGTGGTGTCGCACAACCCGGCCAGCAACCTGATGCTCGGCTCCGGGCTGGCGCCGCTGCAGGGCTTCCGGCGAGCCGGCGTCACCGTGGCGCTCGGCAGCGATTCCGCCAACACCGGCGGGGCGGCCGACCTGTTCGAGATCATGCGGCTGGCGATGATGCTGCCGCGGCTCGGCGACGGCGACTGGCGCGCCTGGCTGAAGCCGTCCGAGGTGCTGCGGATGGCGACCGAAGGCGGCGCCGCCGCCCTCTGCCTCGCCGGCAGGACGGGCCGGATCGTCCCTGGCTGGCAGGCCGACCTGACGATCGTCGACGTCGGCGGCAGTGCGGCCGTCGCTGCCGTGCCGTCGGTCGCCACCCTGGTGCAGCACGGCGGTCCGCAGCACGTGCGCGCCACCATGGTCGGCGGACGCTGGGCCTACCGCGACGGCCGCATCCTGGCGTTCGACGAGGCCGCGGCGATCGACCGCTTCCGCGACCGGGTCGGCGCGGTCATGGCGGCGGCCCGGCGCGACGTCGCGCTGGTCGCCCGGAACGCGTGAGCCGGCTCAGCCGGCGCGCTTCAGGCTCTCGGCCCCGCTCAGCTTGAACCCCTCGTAGCCGTTGGCCGCGACCTCGTCGCACTTCTTCCGGTAGACCCCGACGCCGGCCACGTAGGGCATGAACACCCGCGGCTTGCCGGGGATGTTGGCGCCGACGTACCAGGAGTTGGCGACCGGATAGAGCGTGCCGTCGGCCACCTGGTTGACGTGCTCGACCCAGCGGTCCTGGGCCTCGCCGTCGGCCTCGACGCGAGTCACCGAGTGGTCGCCGGCATAGGCGAGCAGGTCGGCGATCCAGTCGACGTGTTGCTCGATCGACATGATCATCTGGCTCTTCACGCTGGGGCTGCCCGGCCCGGTCACCATGAACATGTTCGGGTAGCCGGCGACCGCCAGGCCGAGATAGGTACACGGACCGTCGGCCCAGGTCTCGGCCAGCGACGGCCCGCCGTCGGTGCGGATGTCGATCTCGCGCAACGCCCCGGTCATGGCGTCGAAGCCGGTGGCGAAGGCGATGGCGTCCAGCTCGTACTCGCGCTCGGCGGTGCGCACGCCGCGCTCGGTGATCTCCTGGATCGGGGCGCTGCGAACGTCGACCAGGGTGACGTTGTCGCGGTTGTAGGTCTCGTAGTAGCCGGTATCGAGGCACAGCCGCTTGGTGCCGATCGGATGGTCCTTCGGCGCCAGCAGCTCGGCCACCTTCGGGTCGTGCACGATGCCGCGGATCTTCTCGCGCACGAACTCGGCGGCGGTCTCGTTGGCCTTCTCGTCGACCAGGAAGTCGTTGTAGCAGGACAGGAAGCCGATGCTGCCGCCGCGCTGCCACAGGGTCTCGTACTTGCCCTGCCGCTCCGCCTCCGACGCGGTCAGCGCCGACTGGGTCGGCGACGGATAGCCGGACACCCCGAAGCCGGACATCCGGGCCTCGGCCCGGCGCTCCGGATAGTTGGCCTTGTAGGCGGCCTCGCGCCCGGTCTCCATCGGGCCGTTCTGGGCCGGCAGGCTGAAGTTCGCGGTGCGCTGGAACACGTACAGGTGCTTCGCTTGCTTCGCGATCAGCGGGATCATCTGGATGCCGGTCGAGCCGGTGCCGATCACGCCGACGACCTTGCCGCTGAAGTCGACGCCCTCGGCCGGCCACAGGCCGCTGTGGTACCAGGGGCCGCGGAATCTCTCGATGCCCTTGAAGTCGGGCACCCGCGGCGTCGACAGGTTGCCGGTCGCCATGATGCAGAACCGCGCCGACACCGTCTCGCCGCCGTCGGTCGCCAGGGTCCAGCGGTCGGTCGCGCGGTCGAACCCGGCGGTCTTGATCCGGGTGTTCAGCTGCACGTCGCGCAGCAGGTCGAAGCGCTCGGCGACATGGTTGATGTAGGCCAGGATCTGCGGCTGGGTGGCGTAGCGCTCCGGCCACTTCCAGTCCTGCTGCAGCTCGTCCGAGAACGAGTACGAGTACTCCAGGCTTTCGATGTCGCAGCGCGCCCCCGGGTAGCGGTTCCAGAACCAGGTGCCGCCGACCCCGCTGCCGGCCTCGTACACCCGGGCCTTCAGCCCCAGGCCGCGCATGCGGTGCAGGGCATACAGCCCGGCCAGCCCGCCGCCGACGATCGCCACGTCCAGGGTCGTCGCAACGCTGCCCTGCTTGCTCTCGGTACCGGTCATGCTATCCCCTCGTCCAACGATGCGTGCCAGGAGTGTGTGAGGCGGAAGTGCGGGCGGCGTCAGAACAGGATGACACCCTTGCCCGAGGTCTGCTTGTCGAAAAGGCCGTAGGCCTCGGCGGCCTGCGCCAGCGTCCAGCGGTGGGTGAACAGCCGGTCGACGTCGATCCCGCGGTCGGCGACGAAGGTCGCGCACTCGGCTTGGCCGATGGTCGAGAAGGTCCAGGAGCCGATCAGGGTGACCTGCCGGCGCAGCATGTCGGGGCTGACCTCCAGGTTGACGTTGCCGCCCTCGCCGACGTAGCAGGCCTTGCCCCAGGTCCGCACGCACTGCACCGCCTGGCGGCGGGCCTCGGCCGAGGACGAGGCGTCCAGGCTGGCGTGCGCGCCGAGCCCGTGGGTCGCCTCGCGGATCGCCGCCACCGGGTCGTCGACCTCGGTCGGGTTGATCAGCACGTCGGCGCCGAATTCCCTGGCGCGGCCCAGCCGCTCCTCGCTGACGTCGAGGGCGATCACCCGCGCGCCCATCGCCGAGGCGAGCTGGGTCGCCGACAGCCCGACCGGGCCCTGGCCGAATACCGCGATGGTCTGGTCGCCCGTGAGATCGAGCCGCTTGAGCGCGCCCCAGGCGGTGCCGGTGCCGCAGGAGATCGCCGCCCCGGTCTCGAACGACAGCTCGTCCGGCAGGGTGACCAGGGTACGGGCCGGCACCTTCATGTACTCGGCGTGGGCGCCGTGCCCGGTGATGCCGTAGACCTCGGCGACGCCGTCGACGCACAGCTGCATCCAGCCGGTCGAGCAGTGCGGGCAGACGCCGCAGCCGCGGTAGTGGTGGACCATGGCGCGCTGGCCGACATGGGCCAGCTTCGGGTCGACGCCCGGGCCGACCGCGACGACCACGCCGCACGGCTCGTGCCCGGCGATCACCGGGCTGCCTTCCCCGAGGCCGAGGTTCCGGGCGGCCTCGCCCGGGGCCGCGCGATAGAACTTCAGGTCGCTGCCGCACATACCGGAGGCCTTGATCTCGAGGACGACCTCGCCCGGTCCCGGGGCCGGGTCCGCGAACTCCCGCAACTCGACCGTACGGCCACCGGCGAACACCGCGCCCTTCATCGGTTCTCTCTCCCTTGGGCCGCTCGCGTTCCGCCGGGGAACGACCGCGACTATTTGTTCGAACTTATTGCGGACGGCAGTATGCCAGCACCCTGGCGGCGACCGTCAACCGTTGACACGGGCGGGCCGGTTCGGGCGCTATTCCAACCGCCCGGACCGACCGTCGCCGTGCCGACGATCCTCCCGGCCCGCGAAAACGATAAATCCGGAGGAAACCGTCCGATGGCGTTGCATCCGCAGATCCAGCAGGCCCTGAAGGCCATGGCCGAGGCCCAGGTGCCGGCGATCGAGACCATGGAGCCGGGCAAGGCCCGCGAGTTCTTCAACGCCATGGCGAAGGCGCGCGGCGGCACCCCGGCGGAGATCGCCGAGGCGCAGGACCGCACTGTGCCCGGGCCGGGCGGCGGCATCCCGGTGCGGGTGTACCGGCCGAAGGACGCCGGCACCCGGCCGGCGGTGCTGTACTTCCACGGCGGCGGCCACGTGCTCGGCAACCTGGAGACCCACGACGTGATCGCCCGCAACCTGTGCGCCGAGTCCGGCGCGGTGCTGGTGTCGGTCGACTACCGCATGGGTCCCGAGCACCGTTTCCCGGCCGCCGCCGACGACGCCTGGGCGGCCTATCGCTGGGTGGTCGAGACGGCGGCCGAACTCGACGTCGACCCGACCCGGATCGCGGTCTGCGGCGACAGCGCCGGCGGCAACCTCGCCGCGGTCGTCGCCCTCCGGGCCCGCGACGCCGGCGATACCGCCATCAGGCTGCAGGCGCTGATCTACCCGGTGACCGACTATTCGCTGTCCGGCGCCAGCTACGGGACCTACGCGACCGGCTACGGCATCCTCACCAGGGCCGCCATGGAGTGGTTCCAGCGCCACTATCTCGGTTCCGCCGCCGACGCCGAGGACTGGCGGGCCTCGCCGCTGAAGGCGGACAGCCACGACGGCCTGGCGCCGGCGCTGATCGTCACCGCCGAGTGCGACGTGCTGCACGACGACGGCGTGCGCTACGCCGAGGCGCTGCGGGCGGCCGGCACCACGGTCGAGTACAAGGAGTACCCCGGCATGATCCACGCGTTCTTCGGCATGACCCCGACGGTCGACGACGCGGTGGCGGCGCAGCGCTACGTGGCCGACGCCCTGCGGCGCGCGCTCGCGTGAACGACCTCGCGGCCCCGTCGTCGCGCCACGGGGAGCTGGCCGGCCGGCTGAGCGACGAGATCCGCTCGGGCCGGTTCCCGGTCGGCAGCCGGTTCCCGACCGAGACCGAGCTGCAGTCGCGGTTCGGCGTCGGCCGCCACACCGTCCGCGAGGCGCTCAAGCTGCTGGCCGAGCAGGGCATGCTCGGCCGCCGCCGCAAGACCGGGACGGTGGTGCTCTCCGACCGCCCGGTGGCGCCCTACGTCCACAGCCTGCGCGACCTGCGGGGCCTGCTCGACTTCGCGCAGAGCACCCGGCTCGACATCTGCCACGAAGGCTTCGTGTCGATTGCCGGCGGGACCATCGGCGGCTTCGCCGACCTGGCCGACACCCGCTGGTTCCGGATCGCCGGGCTGCGCTCGACCCGGGCGGACGGCGAGCCGCTGTGCTGGTCCGAGATCCTGGTGCCGGAGGACCTCACGCCCGAACGGCCGGCGCTGCACCAGGGCCGGGACTCGATCTACGAGGTGGTGCTGGAGCGCAACGGCCTGAAGCTGGACTACGTCGAGCAGGAGATCGCGGCCTGCGACCTGCCGCCGCACTACGCCGCCCTGCTCGGCACCGAGGCTGAGTCGGCGGCCCTGCAGGTCGCCCGGCGCTATGTCGCACATACCGGTGCGACCTTCGAGATTTCCGTGAACCTGTACCCGGCGTCGCGCTATTCGGTGCGAAGCGTGATCCGCCAGCGGGTGTAGCGCCCGGCGGCGGCTGCCGGCCGCCGCATCCGTCCAAGATTCTCTCTACTTCTGAACGGCTTGGCGTGCGCTCACGGCCGCTTTCACGGTGCATTCACGCCGGGTTCCGCGATCGCCCTGTTCAATCCACGGTGAGGCGACCGGGCGACGACAGCCATCCCGAGCTCGCTTCGTGAGGTCCTTGTCGTGGGGGAGCGCGATGAACTCGGTCATGAGAACGGTTACCGCACCGACGCTGGCGTCGATCGGCAACGAGCCCGCCCCGGCGGCACGACACCTGGAGGCCGTGCTGCACAGCCTGAGGCCGGGCGTCGCCCTGATTGACGAGAGCGGCGACGTGGTCTCGGTCAACAGGACACTCGAGACGGTCCTCGGCGCGGCCGACCAGCTGGTCGTGCGGCGCGGTCGCATCGCCGCGGTCCTGGCCAGCGAGAACGCCAAGCTGCAGGCCGCGATCGTGCATTGCGCCGGGTCTGCCGACGACAGGTCGGTCGCCCGCGACATCCCGGTTTGGGGCTCGCGCGGCAGCGCCCCGCTGATCGTGTCGGTGTGTCCGGTCAGGGAGCCCGACGAAACCGCCGGCGTGAACCGGCCGGTCCTGGTCGTGGTGATCGACACCGCCCCCTCGGTCGGGCTGGACGACCGGTTCCTGCGGGACGCCTTCCAGCTCACCGACGCCGAGGCCCTGGTCGCCAAGCGCCTGGTCGGCGGCGACACCCTGTCGGATATCGCCGAGACCAAGGGCATCACGCTGCACACCGCCCGCAGCCAGCTCAAATCGGTCATGTCGAAGCTGGGAGTCAGCCGGCAGAGCGAGCTCGTCGCCATGCTCTCGAAATGCGACCACGTCCTGCGACGCGAGCAGGCATACGCGGCGCCGTCCGTCGGGCACGCCTGACCGCCAGAGCCGGAGCAGATTCAGTCTCCAGGTGTGATCTCTCGATAGGTTGTCCATCCGGCCCGGTCCGAGGAAGCGGAAGTTGCCGAAGCTTCAGCGATCCGAGGGAGGATCGAGTGGCCGTTTACAGGAATGTCGGTTTGACGCCGCGTGGTCGAGCCGAGCTTGTCCGCCAGCCAGTTCTTGCATCATCGGTTCCCTGCCCTTTGCCTCTCTCGAGGTACCGGCTCGCGTCGTCCTCAGGCCGCCTCGATCGCCATCGCGATCCCCTGGCCCCCGCCTATGCACATGGTGATGAGTCCGAGCCGCCCGCCGGTCCGCTTCAGCTCGTGCATGGTCTTCACGGTCAGGATCGCGCCGGTGGCCCCGACCGGATGGCCGAGCGCGATCGCGCCACCGTTGGGGTTGAGCTTCGCGCGATCGAAACCGAGCGCGTCGGCCACCGCACAGGCCTGCGCCGCGAACGCCTCGTTGGATTCGATGACGTCGAAGTCGCCGACCGTCAGCCCGGTCCGCGCCAGCAGCCGCTCGACGGCCGGCACCGGGCCGATGCCCATGCGCGACGGCTCGACGCCCGCGTGGGCGTAGCCAACGATCCTCGCCATCGGCGCGAGACCCGCCTTCTCGGCGGCCGTCTCGGACATCAGCATCACCGCCGCGGCCCCGTCGTTGATGCCGGACGCGTTGCCGGCCGTGACCGTGCCGTCCTTCTGGAACACCGGGCGCAGGGACGCCAGCCCGTCGAGCGTCACGTCGCGCCGGGGATGCTCGTCCTTGTCGAACACCCGGGTCTGGCGACGGTCCCTGACCTCGATCGGCACGATCTGGCCGTCGAAGCGCCCGGCGTCGATCGCACCGATCGCCCGGCGATGGCTCTCGATCGCCAGCTCGTCCTGCGCCTCCCGCGATATGCCCTTGTCGCGGGCGACGTTCTCCGCGGTCACGCCCATGTGCCCGGCGCCGAACGGATCGTTGAGGACGCCGATGAGCATGTCGGTGAACTGCATGTCACCCATCCGCTGACCGCTCCGGATCGACCGGGTCGAGTGTGGCGAGCGGCTCATGGACTCCGCCCCGCCGGCCAGGACCGTGGTCGCGTCCCCCAGCATGATCGACTGGGCACCGCTGACGATCGCCTGCAGGCCGGAGCCGCACAGCCGGTTCAGCGTCAGTGCCGGGGTGTCGAGCTTGACGCCGGCGGCGAGCGATACCGCCCGCGACAGGTACATGTCGCGCGGCTCGGTGTGGATGATGTTGCCGAACACCGCCTGATCGACATCCTCCGCAGCGACGCCGCTGCGCGCGATCGCCTCCTTGGCGACGGCGGCGCCCAGCTCGATGGGCGGCACGTCCTGCAGACTGCCGCCGAACGACCCGATCGCGCTACGAACACCGCTCAGAATGACAACCGACTGACCCATGGAGACTTCCTTCCCGCGTTGAATGACGCGGATACTACCGCGTCGCTTCGCTCATGAACCCGCGCCGAATGCGCGCCCCTTTCCCCGGCTACGCCGCCCCAGCGAGCGCGTCGCGCGTATCGACCGGTTCGAGGATGCCGTCGTCCCGGATCTGCGAGGTCGAGTAGCAGGCGGAAAGCTGCTCGATGCAGGCCGCCATGGTGGTCTCGCGCAGCCGGTCGATCACCGCCTCGTCCACCTCTTCGCCGTCGCGTCAGCCTCGACCGCATGGCCCAGCTGTCGCCGACGCTGTCGATCGGCGTGGGGTCCCGGCGCCGGCTGGCTCAGCAAGCGACCGATATCTCACTGCCGGTGAGGCCCGCCCGCCGCGCCGCTGAACCACCGGAACCGTATGACTAGGCTGATGCCGCTTGGCGCAGATCCAGGACGCTCGACGCATGACAATAGACGATGACCGCATTCGGCGTCGCAGCCCCGTCAAGCCGCGCCGGAAAGCTGATCCGCTCCCAGTCGACATGCACGACGCTGGCATCGGACTTCTGCACGAGTCCCTGCAACCGTTCCGCCCTCGGACGACCCTGGGCGAGGGTGGTTTCGGCCGATTCGATGACCTTGGCCGCGAGCGCCCGATCGGGCACCTCCTCGGCGACCCGGCCATAGCGGAACCGGCGGACCGTTCTCTCGGCCCACAGTTCCGTACTGGCCGGAAAGTAGGACGCGAACACGAGGGCCTCGCTCGGAGCGTCGCGCACCAGGACCTTCACCGAGCGACACGGCAACGGCGCCCAGCGCATGTTCATGAAGGGATCCTCGGCCGAGGAGGTGATCTCGCCCCGGGCGCTCTGCCAGGCCGCAGCGATCTCGCTGAGCATGGAGTCGTCGATGCGCTGCAGCTTCGGCTCGCCGAGGTCGAATACGCCCAGCCCGGATGGAACGCGAGGAGCCCAGCCGAATTGCGCCACCGCCTCGATCCAGCCGATCAGTTTGTCCGCTTCATCGCTGCCGCTCCCGAATGTCGAGTGGGTCAGCCAGTCAACGCCGTTGAAGACACGAACAGTGGCCATCCACGGCGAGGACTGAGTGCTGAGACGCCGCACGAGGGCGCAGAGGCTCGCGATGGCCGCCGGTTGGGTCGCCCGCGGATCGAACTCGATCTCCCAATACCGCACGATCTCCTGGAGCCGGACCCAGCCCATGGTGTGGAGCGCGAAGGTCGCGACGTCGTCGCCACGGCGGCCGACGCGGACATGCAGGTCCGCCTCGCGGCCTTCCTCATCGATCCAGTACGTGTTGACGGGCGCGAACACCATGCAGGACTCCCGGCGCGCGATACTGTCCCATAGTGGCCGATTTCCCGCCAGTTGAGAACGGATTGCCGATCGGCACGCCACCGGGAGGTCCGGCCCCGCCGAGGGGACCGGACCTCCCGGCCGACGGCCCGGGAGTGACGCTCAGCCGGTTGCAGTCCGGACGTCACTCGGTTCCGATCTGATCCGCAGCAGGTCCCGCCCGGCGACGAACTCGGCGGCCTGGCGCATCGTCGCCTCGCTCTCGTAGGCCATCAGCAGGATCTCGCTGCGCCGAAGACGATCAGCTTCGGGCAGTTGCGGGCGATACCATTCCACCGTCTCGTAGACGTCCGGACTTCCCACCCGCAACCGGGCGTGCGGCTTTCGCAGCCAGGATTCCGTAAGCGAGAAGAAGGTGTTGTAACCCCATCGGACCATCCCGAGGATCCGGGCCGCGAGAGGCAGGAAGCCGGAGAGGTTCGACATCTCCCCTCTGCAGCTCGGGCTGACCCAGAAACAGCCGATCCACACGACTCGATCCTCGATGCCCGAGGCGTATCGCCGGGCGGCATCCCTCAGGACCAGGTATTCCCCGCTCTCCATCTGCTCGAGCGGGTTCGCGTAAAACAGGCTCAACGTGGACAGATGGTCGGCCAGGGTACGTTGCAGCTGAAAGAGCCGCACCGCCAGTGTGGCGATCGGCTCACCTTGTTGGTCGTGGACGACCAGGCCGATGATTTCCCCGCGCCGCCGGGTCGGTTTGATCTTCCGGTCGAACACCGTCGGCACGAACTTGCCGGCAGCTTCGACGATGCGCACGAAGGCGTTCATGTCCTCGAACACCGACATCGACAAGCCGGTCGACGTCAGGCCGCGGTCGCAAGCGATAGCGGCTTCGATGAGCAGTTGGACGTGCTGCCGTGAGAGCGCCGAGTTGGGTGCGCCGATGGCCTCGAGAAAGCTCGGACCGGAGTCGACTGCAGCAGCATTGGTCGAGAGACTGGGTACGTTGGGCAACGTCATGACGGCCCCCTTTGGTTGACGACACCAAACGGTAGTCTCGGGGGTCGCTTTCGGGCAGGGGCCACGCAAACTGCGATTGCTTCCCTCCGAGGAGTCGCGCCAATTCACCTTTGAGAGAATCCAATCACGATCACACAACCTTATGCTTGTATACAACCAAGCGGAAAACTACACTTCGCAGGCTGGCGGTCGGTATCCTCCAGCAGTTTTGGGGGCCCGATGCGCAACGCCGTTATTGTCGCAACCGCCGGCACTGAGCCGACCGCGCTGCTCGCCCTCCTCGGACAGCACCCCGAGATCGTCGCTCCGCCCGCCCTCGGCCTGTCGACCCTGTTGCACGGAACATCGCGGGATATCGTAAGGGCCCTGAGATCCGGGCCGGCCGGTGCGCAACCGACGTCGGCGGATTACCGGAACAGCATCGAGCTTGCACGCAGGACATGCGGCAGCGCGATCGACCTGGTATTTTCGCAGCTTCGGGAGTCGGCGCCGGTAAGTACGGTGGTCGTCTGGGATCCTCACGGCCTTGCCTACCCCTTCATCGACCCTCCCGACATTCACGTCGTGCTGCTGACACGCGAGCCCGCGTCCGCCGCCCGGCGCCTGGCCGGCGGCGTCCATCTCGAAGAGATCACCGCTTCTGTTGAGCAGCAGGTTGCCTGCGCCATCGCCCGGCCCCGCGCCTGGGGACTTTCCGAGGAGCGCATCCTCCGGATCGACGAAGACAACCTGGTCAAGCAGGACGCTCGGGGCGGGACAGGGGCGCTGCATCAGCTGCTCAGGTTTCTGAACGTCGCCAGCGACGCTGCGGCAGTACGGGATCTGCTCCGGCATCGCCGGGCGGGTTCGTTCAGTCGTCAGCAGCACTGACGATGACAGGCGGTCCGATGAAGCCGTGCCTTCGATCGCCCGTTATCGACCGATCCGGTGGGTGAAATCGGAGTACAGGTCGCAGTGTCCGTAATGCGCGACGTAGCGAGGCGGGCAGCCCTTCTTGGTCGGCGGAACGATGCTCCACACGCAGAGTTGACGGTGGATCGCCACGCAACAGCGTCCCTTCCTGTATGCCTTGCACGCACCTTCGCCGATCCGAAGGTTTCCACCGTAGTTGATGACATGGCCATCGATGATGGTGCGGCCCGCAATCACGGTCGATGTCGGACCGCCTCGGCCTTCGGTGATGATCGGTCCCTTGACGTAGATATCGGCACTTCGATCGGTGACGCCAACGTTCAGTTGAGCGTCGCTGGTGACGACCGGGCCATCGATCTGGACGTTGATGTCGGCACCTGAGCCGGTCCCGACCCCGATCCGCGACACTGCCGTCGATCTGCTCCTGCTCGTCGTGTAGACGGTCCCGGTGGTCGCAGAGACGTCGGAGCCTCCCGTGCGCGACGTGCCCACTTCCGAGATGGCGGTCGACCCGCTCCGCGCGACGGTGATCTGAGATCCATCTATCGTCACGGATATGCGTGTCCGGCGACCGCCGCCGATCCGCAGCCCGCCGGCGTAGAGGGCCGGGATTTCTCGCGGCCCCCTGCGCCCGCCGGTCAGCCTCCTGATGACCCGCTCGATTGCCCGTTCGGCACTCTCCGAGAGAGCCGCCGAGGCGACAGCGCCTTCTGCGGCACACCGTCCGAAAGCACGAAAGCCACCCCAGTATCCGCCTCTCCAGGCTCCAAGCGACGCACAGACGACGGCTCGGGCATCCGAGATGCCGGAAGCGATGACGCCGGTACCGACATTGACGACGCCACCGACGAACTGGACGAAAGCTTCGGCGTAATCGTCTTCGGCGACGCTGGCGCCGACCTCTCCGATTTCCTTCACACCATCTATGACGGCCGGCGCAAAGCGCGCCACCTTGCCGACGCCGCGGAGGCCGGATCTCAACCGCTGTCGCCCACGCTCGCCGAGTAGCGGGACAGCACCGCCGTTCCGCACCGCGCGCTCGGCCTCTGCAGCACCGAGCCAAACGTAGGCCGCCGTAGTATCGATCGCAGCCTCTTGAGAGATGTCGGACGCGGTGCCGCCGAGGGAAGGCAACGTCACCGCGTCCTGGGCGAAGGCCACTCCCGATACGGCGAGAATGACGAAGACCGCTATCGTGGCGCTTGCGAGAGCGAACGCCGCTCCGGCCGCCCGTGTAGCCACGGGCACCATCAGTCGGGCCTCCGAGGCGTGCCGTCGTCGCTTCCACCCGATGCCCCGCCATCGCCGGAAGCATCGCCACTGGGTGTATCGCCACCGGGTGCATCGGTGTCCTCGTCACCCGGAAGGACCCGGTCGATTTCGGGAAAGGCGTCCACGTACGAGACAGCCTTCAACTCGGCCGAGCCGTTCCGGTCGTAGAAATGAGTGACCAGGAACCAGGAACTGTCATCGGCCCGTCCCGAAAGGACGATCCGATCCTTGCCCGCCATCAACAGGGCGGCCGGCGCCAATCGGGTGCGATAGTGAGCGGGCAGCGTCAGAATCGCCGCGATCGGGACAGGCGGTTCGTGCGGCCCGAGCAGACGTCCGAGCGATCCGCGGTCGGCGCGCTTCAGCGCCGTCAACGTGGTCTCGTAGGTGAAGCGCAACGATTCCGATGCAAGGAGCGCGATGACGTCGGAGACGAAGTAGGCCAGCCGGTCGCGCAGCGTGCGACGCATCGTGGCAACGTCGACCGGGATGGTTACCGGCAGGGCCGGCGCCGTTGCGGCAAGCGGATAGGTCTCCCGGAACGCCCGGCTCGCTTCCGAGCCATATAGTTCGAGCGACTTGGCGAACGATGTCGCCGCTGCGGCCCGGAGCCAAGGTGGTGCCGCCTGCAGCGACGCGGTGTCCGCGGTGTCGGGCGATATGAGGAACTGACCGGGCAACACCCAACTGGCCTGGGGTCGCATCGTGCCGTGGCCGTCGTTGCCCCAAAGGATGAAATACCAATAGTCGACCAGCGGATTGTAGTACCCCGCGATCGGCTGGTCGCCACCGGCGAGCCCGGGAAACACCTGGGCGTATGCGAAGAAGTACGACCACAGCGCCGCCATCTCGGCCGGCGTCGCGTCGGGAAGCGAAAGGTCTATGTTTGCCGGCCCGGTCCCATCGAGGCCGGAGCGCATCAGCTCGCCGGGATCGGTGGCCGCCAGCTCCCGAAGCCGGCCTGCGTGCCGGACCAGCCGACCGGCCACCGAGGCGTCCACGCCATCGGCTGTGGCCGGCTGGCCGGCGACAGCCGTCCTCCCGCCGAGGTCGATGGCGAAGACTGCAACGGCGAGAGCGACGGCCGCCCCGATTGCGCACAGGTCGCGGGCGCCGCGCACCGGTCAACTGACCTTGTCTCGGACCATGAAGGTCACAGTCTGGAAGTCGGAGTTCAGGTAATCCGCCTGCTGATGCGCCCAGAAGACGTAGAACATCCTGTTCAGGTTGAACCGGGTCAGAGGCTCGAACGCATCCAGGTCCAGGAACTCGGGCCGCTGGGCCGGCAGGTAGGGCTTGGCGGTCGCCACGCAACCCACCGATTCCTCTTCACCGGTCGATGTCAACTCGATCGAGAACGGATCGCTTGGCGGCGGCAACTGGATACTCTGCCCTGCGCGAAGTCGCTTCTCGGGCTGAAACTGTGACGGGAATATTCGCGCGACGTTCCATTGACCTTTGTCGAGGTACTCGTAGTAGCAGTAGACGTCGGCGTCCTGCGCGACCGAGACCTCGAAGCGGATCCGATCGCCGGCGCGCAGGGCGCGGCCGGCTTGGTATGCCGGGCGAACCGAAAGCCCGATGGGGCTCTCGGGCAGGACCGGAGCAGTCGTCTGAGTGGCGGCATCGGTCGCGGGCGCGCTCTTGCGGGTCAGGACGTCAGTCGTCAGCAGGCTGTAGTACAGGCCGAACCCGACGCGGCCATCCGGGACGAGTTCGTTGACGGCCTTGTACCGATTGATCGCCTGACGCAACCGGGGCGAGACCGTTCCGTCCACCGGGCCATCGTACTCGGCCAGCCGCTGCAGGCCCGCCTGGACGGCCCGCACCCGCTCCTCCGGCGCCATCGCATCGTACCAGTCCCGAGCGGTTTCCTCGAACCGCGGGTCGGTGGATTCCAGTTCCAGACAGCGCCAGTACGGCACCTTGGTCAGCTTGCCCAGCAGTTCGATCATGCTGAGCTCGATAAGGGTCCGCAGCGCTTGGCCCGAGCCCTCGACACGGCCGTTGTCGATGCCGAACGCCCCGCTGACGGAATTGACCACGGCCTCGGTGTTCACTCCCTGCGATCGACTGACGATGGCGATCGTGTTGGAGGTGTGCAGCCCGGGCTCGATCCGCCAAGTCTGCATGTTCCCGATGCTCATATCGAGGGACATCAGCGACACGAACTGGTCTCGAGCGAAGCCGAGCGACAGGAAAGGGCTGATCCCGAGACTGAACTGCTGGCCGTCGTCGGCGACGTCGTTCTCGAACTGCGTGATCGCACCGCGCACGTAGTACTGCGGGAGCTGTCCGACCGGGCCGCTCTTCCTGAGCTGGGTCTGAACGAAGAACACGCTGTCGCCGTTCCGCTCAACGTCCAGAAACTGTACGGCTCTGCTCTTCACCGTCATCTTCGAGAGGGCGGTGATGAGCATGTCCTTCGTACCGGCGGCGATGCGATCGGTCTCGTCGGGAATGCCGTCGCTGGTGATCACGATGCCCTGCTTCGCATGCGCGATGAACAGGTCGTCCATGCAGCGTAGCGAGTTCGAGAAGTTCGTGATCGTCTTGACCACGGGCGTCTTGGGTTGGGCGATCGTGGAGACCGTCTCCGGATTCGTTTGACAGCCCACAAGCATCGCGGCGGCCGCCACCAAAGCCCCTGCCGCACCACCCCGGGAACGCGACGGAAATCGCGAGCCTGTCATTCTCCCCCCCTTTGGTCACCACGTCACGGACAGATGACGACGACATCCTCCACGTAGGTGAGGTCGCCACCGCCCGCGCGGCGATGACGGCGCTCCTTGTCGGCGTCATCGCCGATCGTGACGTCCCCGCAGTCCTGAATGACGGTCTCGCGCTTCTTCAAGGCTCCCCGCCGCGAAAGGTCGCTCTTGACCTTTGCCTTGATCCGGCCGATTTCGGCCCGGTCCTTGGCGGAAGGACGCCCGGCGCCAGATTCGCCCGCAATACTCGGCCCAGAGGTCAGGAGCAGCGCCGTGACGGAAACCGCCAACGCCAAGCGACCGATCAGTCTTCCCGCGGCTTTTGCCATGTTCACCTCCTGAGCTTCATCTCCCGGTACCGTGGCCGTCGGCACACGCCGCGCGCTCACGCCCCCTCAATCCGAACACGTTTCCGAGCTGATCGATCCCGCCTGATTGGACGCGCAGACCCGTTGACCGATCCCGACCGCCGTCTGGTCGCCGGAGCGGTTGCGGATGTTCAGGTCACCGCCGATGTTCACGTTGCCGGACACCGATCCGGCCTGGTTGCGGACCTCGACGTCCTGTCCGATCCCGACCGCCGTCTGGTCCCCGGACTTGTTGTCGATCGTCGCGTCGCCGCCGATCCGCACGGCGTTCTGGGCGATTGCCAGTGTCGGAGCCACCGTCAAGCCAAGCGCCAGAGTCAATGCGCGCAGTGCTTTAGCATTCACCATGTCCTTGCACCCCCATCGTGTTGCCCGGGCCGATCGACCTAGTTGCTGAAAATCCTACACCGCGGAATTCTCTTCGTGCGACCATAAATTGCATCCTTCAAATGAGGGTTGTTTTCTGCGAAGGTTCCGAGACTGACTGGTGCTGCAGTTGTGCCGGTGGGGTTGGATTGAAGGATCCAGCGGCGGACACAGGATCTCGCATATTCGGAGGGGAGGCGTGCAGTGCCCGGACCCAGGGATCACGGACGGCCCAATAGAGCGAGCGCTCTCGCGGCAATTGTAGTCTCGGGGTTGCTAGGGACGGCTGCGGCATTGCCTGCGGCGGCGCAAACCCCCGTCGGTGAGGTCGTGTATTTCGACCGTGCGCCGACACTGGACGAATTGGAGGCGATCTTCGAACCGACGAGCGAGTCCCTGTCGCTCGAGGGCCGCCTTATCGTCAACGACCCATCGCCGGTTCAACGGGAATTGCCCTCTGCCTGGAGCGTGCCGCCTGCCGCGAACACCACCCGCAACGGAGCGGGTCAGACCGCTGCGACGCAGCCTCGGCTGGTTCAACCGAGGCCCGCGCAGCGTCCGTCGTCGGCAGGGCCGGCCGCTGCACCGGGGATAGCCGAGATTGCAATTCAGTTCGAGTTGGACAGCACACGGCTTCTGCCGCAACACGTCGGTCGGGTGGACGTGGTCGGACAGTACCTGCAGAAGAAGCCGTCCATGTCGATGCTGATCTCCGGCCACACGGACTCCACCGGGTCCGAGGAGCACAATCTGGCCCTGTCGATGCGTCGGGCAGAGGCGATCAAGGATCGGCTTGCCGCCGTACACGGAATCAGCCCGGATCGCCTGTTCGTCGAAGGTAAGGGGGAGCGGCAGCCTTTGCCCGGTTTGCCGTCGGACGACGCCCGGAACCGCCGCGTCGCCTTTCGCCCGCTCCAATAGCAGGACGTTGGCCGCTCAGTTCTTCGCCAGCCAATCCTGAGCAGGCTGGAACCGGGTCCAGCCAGGCACCTGGGTCTTCAGATCGACTCCCTTCCACTTCGGGTGATACGGCCCGCTCCTCAAGAGTTCGATGGAGGAGAACAACTCGTTGGTAAAACGCTCCAGGAGTGAGTAGCGGCGCGAGCCGACACGCCAGTTGAAGGCGGCAAGGATCGCGCCCACCGCGACCGTCGAGACCCGCTCGCCTGGCGGAATCAGGGCCGGGTAGTCGTCATGATCCAGCGTCACGTCGAAATACGGGAACTCCACGCTCTTGGGCAGCCTGACGTCGATCAGCCTGAAGCGCTGCGGGTCTTCCAGTGCGGTCAGCAGGCTCGATGGTTTGCCGACGACGAAGACCGCCGCGGAGATGAGGCCGTCCGCAAGAGCGTCGATTGCCTCCTTTCCATCGACGTTGACCGGGTCGAACTGGATACCGAGCCCCTCGAAGAGTATCGAGGCCGTCATCTCGGTTCCGCTGCCTTGTCGCCCGACCGCTATTGCGGCTCCCTCCAGATACTTGATGCTGCTGACATCAGAGCGAACCAGGACGTGGATCTCTTCGTTGTATAGCTTGGTTATATATCGGATGGACTGTACGGCGCCGGGGATCTCGTTCGTTCGCGCCACTTCGCGCAACACATCGCTCTGAACGATTGCGAGGTCGACTCCATCCAGTTCGATCAGGTCCTTGATGTTTTGCCGAGAGCCCCGGCCGAGCATCGTGATGAGACGAAGGTCGTTGCTGTCCAGGGCGTCTGCCATGTTCTGGGCGATGCGGACATAGGTGCCGGTGACACCGCCGGACATGATGCCGATGCGCTCGGGTTCGGCTCGCGCAGGCAACGCGTACGACAGCATCACCGTGAGAACGAGAGCCAGTCGAAAGACAACCGGAACTCGCGCGAAACAGTTCGCCCGCGTTTGAGACATCGCTCTCCCCCTACCTAACCTTGATCGCACCTGAACTCGGCCCGTGAAAACGGAATTCGATTACTGCGCAGGAATTTCTCGACCTCGCGATAAGAATGGGCGTAGTTAAACTTCGAGTTGTCACGCTCCAGGCTCAGTCCGGAATAGTGCAGCCCGACGACCTGCCCGCACGAATTCACGATCGGCGAGCCGCTGTTCCCCCCCGTCGTCTCGAGTCCGTGCTGGATGTCCTCGTTCCCTCGCGGGTTGGTGAAGATCGCTTCCACGGCGCCGAAGGAAAAGCGGGGGCTTGGAACGTCCTCGCGGCCTGGGACGACCCGCTCGTCGATGAAGTGGATCAGTCTCGTCAGCTTACGGTCGGTCTGCCGGATCACGCCCGGATATCCACCGACAGCCACGTTGTCGCCCTCCAGAAGGCCGTGAGCGAATGTCAGGAATGACTTCGGCCGCAAGCCGGCCGCCTCGATGATGGCGGCATCCACCCCCAGGCCCTGCGAGGTCTGTCCGACCGCCAGGACAGTCCCGGTTCCGACGCCGAGGACCTCGCTCGCGATCACGAGTTGCTGCGCGTTGCGGACGACATGGGCGTTGGTCAGGATGTGTTCCTGGTTGATGAAGAAGCCGCTTCCGCTGCCCACGACGCGCAGCCGGCCTTCGACGGTATTCATCACGAGGATCAGAACAGTCGTATCTTTCAGGGTTTGAACCAGGTCCGATCGGGTGAACTTCCGTGGTCGATCGGTCGGTTCGGCGGGCGGCAACACCTGAGGCGGCACTTGCGTCTGTGTGAATTGCTGGACAGGTGCCGGCGGTGACGGGGTCGGTGCCGGCGCTCGGCTGCCAGGCGACTGACCGGGGGGCGATTCGGATCGGTCGAAGGCGGCCCGCATCTGCTCGGCGGCGCCCGGATGAACCTGGGACCACCTTCGAGCCTGAGTACGCACCTCCTCGACATTGACGCCGGCCAGCCGGTTCTTCTTGATGCGAAGGGCGGTCATCGAATGCGGGTGATCAACCAGGATCAGGTCAAGCACCAGCTGCGCCTCGAAATATCTACGGCCGTCGCCAGTGCCCCGCGCTTCCCGGTAAAGCTCGGTCGCCTTGGCCGCCAGCACGGTGTCCGAGGTGGAGGCAGCCGCGGGGCGGTCGAGCAAGCCCGCAGCGGCGCAAAGGAGCACCGCCGCAGCGACCGCCCACCACAGGTAGGGGGCGGTTCGCGGGCGTCGACCTCGACTATCGACCGGCAATCCTCTCCCCATAGCCTGCCGCCTCAGTTGGATCGTTGCGTGCATAGCTCACGGCCCGGCACAGTCTCAGCAGGATCTCGTGTCCCCGGCTTGTCGAGCCGTCGGTGCCGGCGTCCTGACTGCAGATCTCCGCAAGGGTTGCGAGGTCCACCCCCAGAAGCTGGTCGATATTTGCCGTCAACTTCCGGTATTCGTAGACATCCCGGTAGTTTGTCGCGTCGACTCCGTCCGAGAGCGAGCCCGACGGAGGTGAGGGCGGGGCCGGAACGCTCGCCTGCGGCCGGGCGCCCGGTGCCAGCGTCCCCGGCGAAGCGACCGGTTCTGCCGGCTCGGGTTCGGACGGTTCCGGATCGCCACGGGACAAGGCCGCGAAGAACTGCTGATCGGCGACCGCCGGTTGCGTCTGTGGCGCCGGCGCCGGCGCCTGCTGAGCCGGTGGTGCCGGTTGCTGCGCCGATTTCTGCGATGGCTCGTCCCGGCGCTCGACACGGATCAGGCGCCAGTTGTTGGACGCCTCGGCATAGCCGGTGAAGGCCAGCTCCTTTTTCGCGATACCGAAAACCTGCAGGGCCTTCATGGCCCTGCAACTGATGCCGGTCACCGCCCTGACGCCGCTCACCAGCTTCTGCAGGTTCGGGTAGTCGCCCGCGAAGAGACCTGCATCGCCCGCCAGGACGATGAACTTCATCGTCGGCTCGCACGTCGGCCAATCCGACTTCTGGTACACCGCCGCCCCGTGGGCTTTTGCGGACATGACCAGGCGGAAGTCCTTGTCGTCCCCACTCGCCGCCTGTGCCGTCCCCGACAACAGGCCGGCCAGTGCCACGCAGGCCAGTCCAGTGCCGGTAAGCGCCAGACTAAACCAGCTGCCAGCCCTGAGGCCCATTGCAAACCGTGACATCGTCGGTCTCTTCCTTGCCGTCGGCGAGGACGACACGTTGGGTCACGATCCGACACGTTTGACCGGACGCGACCGTGACCTCGACCACGTCGTTCGGGCTGACTGGACCGCTGTCCTGCTCCACATCGTCGGGCGTCACGTCCACCGCCTCGGTGAGCAGTGGTGCGTAGACGTAGCCACTCCCCACCCCGCCCTGCGATACGAGGTACCAATCGGCGTCGATCACCTTGCCGAGGACCACGACGGTTTTGCCCGCCTTGACGGAGTCGACGACCTTGTAGTCGGTGCCGGGGCCACCGCGGACATTTGAGTTCTTCTGCACCCGATAAGGTGCGTTCACGAACTCGATTGGCGGCGTCTCTTCGACCCGATCCTTCAAGACCTTGATCTGACTGTTCTTGCGCGTCTTTGTCTCGTTCTTCACCTCGGTTGACCCGGAAACCCCCGTATCGGGATTCCGCCAGGCACGCCGGGTCCCGAACACCGCGCTTTGCTGTGTGCTGTTTGCCAGAGACGTCTGGTCTTGCTCGCCGAGCAGTTCGGCGAATTTGGAGCCGATGAACGCTCCGACCGCAGTGCCGATCAGCGCCGCGAAAATCTGGCCCTTGCCGCTGCCGAACTGTGACCCGATCACCGTTCCGGCAACACCGCCCACAATCGCTCCGAGGACCTTGGAGTCCTCCTTGGTGGTCTGGCAGCTCGCGACAGAAACGACGAGACTCCCAGCAATGCAGACGCGCAAGATCTTCCGATGGTCAAGCCGCAAGATGGTCATCCAAAAGGTCCCCCCCAACCGAGAACGTGTATCAGGCGATGTCTGACAGCACGATTCACCCCTACCCACTACCGTTCAGTACAGCCGCAACGACCGTAAGAATGATTCCAGCTTCGCAAAACCGGGGCTTTTGTGTCAACGCATCGTGTCGGCTATTGATAGAATAGGTAGACTATTACCGTCCGCTTCCCGAGCCGCCTCCTTCGGCCTCCCCCTGCCCGCGCTGACCGAACGCAGCCCGTGGAATGCTCCCGAACGTGCCCCCAGCCGGTGCAGCATCGAGCGCGCCAGGCGATCGAGCCTGGCCACCACCAGCGCGCCGCCCGGCCGCGCCGCGGCCGGACGCGTTCTCCCGCAGGATCACCTCGCAGCCGGCGGCGCGCAGCTGCTCGACCTGGGGATTCCGTAGGCCTCGAGTTGCCCCGACCAGGCGTATCCGCCATGCACCGTTTCACGGACAAAGGTGCACAAGCTCGGTCGACGTCGACCGATTGGCGAGCAGCACCCGGAGCGACCGCGTGGCTACGACAGAGCTCGGATGATCTCCTCGGTCGTGGTCACGGTAGCGACGTTCTGCATGGCAAAGTTGATAGATGCGTTGTGCCATTCGGCATTCATGGTGGCGCAGCCGTCCTCTGGGACGATGACGCGATAGCCCTTGTCGGCGCCGGTGCGCGCCGTGTGCTCGATGGACATGTTGGTCCACGCACCCGTGTTGATGATGGTGTCGCATCCGCCGCTCCTCAGGAAGGTCTCGAGGTTGCTGCCTTCCCAGCCGCTCATCCGGCACTTGGTCACCACGAGGTCGCCCAGCTTCGGCGCCAGCCCGGGCACCGGGTCGCAGCCCCAGGTGCCGCGCACCAGCGCCTTCGCGGCCTTCAGCCCCTCGAACAGTGGCGCGTTGAGGGTCAGGCCGGGCGCTCCCTCCTCCACCTGGAACCAGATGTGGATGACCATCATGCCGCGCGCCCGGCAGGCCTCGGCCAGGCGGCGCACGTTCTCGATGGCGTTCTGCTGCCGGCAGTGCGCCGGCGCGCCGGAGTCCTCGAACGCACCACCCTCCATGACGACGTCGTTCTGCATGTCCTGGATGATCAGGGCGCAGCGCCGGGGATCCAGGCGCAGCGCGCCGGCCGGCTGCGGCGAGGGCCCGCTCTGCGCGGCGGTCGCGGCGGCCGGCTGCATGCGCATGAACGGCTCGTTGCGCGGCCCCACCTTGGTCTGGACCGAGTAGACCGAGGTGGTGGCGCACAGGAACAGGGTACGCCAGTCCTCGCCACCCCAGTGCAGGTTGGCGACCATCTCCGGCACCGACACCGTGCCGATCAGCCGGCCGCCGGGCTCGTACACCCACACGCCGCCGGGCGCGGTCACCCAGACGTTGCCGCGGGCATCGCACTTCATGCCGTCGGGCACGCCGGGCTTCAGCGGGTCGCGGATGCCGCTCGCGAACACCCGGCCGTTTGTCAGCCGGCCGTCCGGTGCCACCTGGTAGACCCGGATATTGGTCTGGTCGGTGTCGTTCACGTACATCAGCCGCTCGTCCGGCGAGAAACAGAGCCCGTTCGGCTGGTTGAAGGTGAAGCGGTCGACCAGCAGCTCCGGTTCGCCGCCGCCGGGCGCAATCCGGTAGACACCCTGGAAGCCGAGCTGGGTCGGGCGCTCGACGCCGAAATGCGGCATCCGGCCATAGGTCGGATCGGTGAAGTAGATCGATCCGTCGGACCGCACGCACAGGTCGTTCGGGCTGTTCAGCTCGCGGCCCTCGAAGTGCGACGCCAGCACCTCGCGACGCCCGTCCGGCGCGAACCGCGCCACCGACGAGGTGGCGTGCTCGCAGACCAGCAGGTTCAGCCGGGCGTCGTAGGTCATGCCGTTGCCCTTGTTCGACGGGCGCGTCACCTCCCGCACGCCGCCGCGGTCCCAGCGTCGCCGCGTGTCGGCCGGCATGTCGGAGAACAGCAGGTAGCCGTCGGCCGGATGCCAGATCGGCCCCTCGGTGAAGGTGAAGCCGGTGCCGAGCTGCAGTACCGGCGCGTGTTCGTCGATCAGCGCCCGGAACGCCGGATCGAGGGCCTGATGGGCCATGGCGGACCTCCCTCCCCGTTTGTCCCGGCGCTCAGACCGGGAACCAGTCGCGGCGCGGCAGGGATTCGACCACCGGTCCCGGCACCATGCCTTCGAGCCGACCGACCACGCGCTGGTGCTCGATCAGCGCCGGCTTGTCGTGGATCGGCAGCAGGTAGCGGTAGTTGTTCAGCAACTTCTTGATGGCGCCTTTCTCGGCGCGCTTGGAGCCGGCGTGGTTGCCGGTCACCTGCGGCTCCATGAACTGGGTCTGGCGGACCTGGTTCACGATCTGGTCGTTGAAATTGTAGATCACGTCGCCGCAGATCGCCGCCAGACCGTCGGCGGTCTCGACGATGACGTTCATCGAACCCTCGGTGTGCGCGTTCGCGGGCTCGCACCACACGCCGGGGATGATCTCTTCGGCCTGGGTGATCTCCAGGTCGAGGAAGCGCAGCGCGTCCTGGGTGTGCAGCCGCTCGATCAGGTGCTGGATGTCGGGCTTCGGATACTGCGGGTGCATCAGGCCGGAGACCGAGCACTCCAGCTCCCGGCGGTTGAGCACCACGGTGGTGTTCATCGGGAAGTGGTCGTCCTTGCCGGCGTGGTCGATGTGCAGGTGGGTGTGCAGGACGTAGCGGATGTCGCCGGGCTTCAGCCCGTGCCGCGCCAGCTGGTTCTCGATCATGTTCTCGTGGAACTGCAGGCCCCGCATGCCGAGCGATTCCATGATCGCGTTGTCGCGGTAGCCGGTGTCCACGACGATCGGATAGGTCCCGCCGGTTATCAGGAAGCCGTATACCGGCACCCGGCGGACCCGCCCGCATTCGTGGCCGAGCACCAGGAAGCTGGTCTCGAGTTCGATGTCGCCGTAGTCGAGGATGTGGATCTCGAGAGCCATGTCGGCGTTCTCCCTTGTCGGTCAGGTGCTTTTCGGGGTGTCGGGCTTGGAGAGGCGGTAGATCCGCCCGGCATTGCCGTCGAGGATCGCGTTGCGGTCGCCCGCCGGCAGTTCCTCGAGTGCGGTCCGGTAGGCGTCCACGAGGTCCGCGTAGTTGGTCCACAGCTTCTCGATCGGGAAGTTCGATCCGAACAGGCAGCGCCCGGCCCCGAACCAGCCGACGGTCTTCGCGACGATCGCTGCGATGTGCGCCGGATCGTTGCGGTGGATGAAGGTGCCGAGCCCGGACAGCTTGGCGACGACGTTCGGCATCTCGGCGAGGCGGGCCATGCCGTCCCGCCAGGCTGTGAGACCGGCCGGCGAGCGGTCCTCGGGCATGCCCGCGTGCTGCAGAACGAAGGTGACCGCGGGACAGGCGCGCGCAAGTGCGGCAGCGCCGTCCATCTGGCTGGTGAACACTTGCAGCTCGAACACCCAGCCGTGGTCGGCCAGCCGGGGAATGTTGCGGCGGACCGACGGATCCGCGCACAGGTCCGGGCGCGCCGCGAACCGGTACATCGGGTCGGTGTGCCAGTGGAACTGCTGACGGACACCGCGCATCAGCGGCCAGGCGGCGAGCGCATCGAGCTGTGGACGGACGTCGTCGACCGTGAAGTCGGCGTAGCCGACGATGCCGTGCGGCCAGCCGGATTCGGCGGCGGCCTGTGAGACCCAGGCGACCTCGTCGACGGCGCGGTCGGTCGGCCAGTTGGCCTGGACGTAGACCGAGCGGTGCACGCCGCTGTCGCGCACGTCGTCGATGTACTCGGCGATCGGGTAGTCGCGGCGGATCGGCTCGTAGGGGCCGAAGATGCGCGGCTGCATCGGTCCGGCCAGCCAGGGCAGGTCGGCCTGCCGCCAGATGTGGTGGTGGGCGTCGGTGATCGGCGTCATGCGGCAGCCCTCGCGAGGTCGAGCACCTGGGTGCAGATCCTGTCGATCGACCCGGCGTCGCCGATCGCGTCGAGATGAGGTCGGACGGCGGCCAGCGCCTCGGTCTGCGGCTCGAATCCGGGCGCGCCGGCCAGCGGGGTCAGCCAGACCAGCCGCCAGGCGCTGCGCGACAGCCGGGCGACCGCCTCGACCATGGTCCTGTGGTCGCCGCGCTCCAGCCCGTCGGACAGCACGATGACGGCCGCCCCGCGGGCGAAGGTGACGAAGCGCGGCACCGACAGGAAGGCCGCCAGGGCGTCGCCCAGCCGGGTACCGCCATCCCAGTCGGCGACCACGTCCGCCGCGCGCTCCAGGGCCTGCTCGCGGTTGCGCAGCCGCAGCGCCCGGCTGATCCGGGTCAGCCGGGTCCCGATCGTGAACACCTCGGCACGCTCGGCCGCCGCGACCAGGGCATGGGCGAAGCGCAGATGCGCGTCGCTGGTCTGCTTCATCGACCCGGACACGTCGATCAGCAGCAGCAGCCGGCGCTGGCGCCACTTGCGGCGCAGCTTCGGAAGGCTCATCACCTCGCCGTCGGTGCGCACCGCCTGGCGTAGCGTCCGCCGCATGTTCCAGGCGTCGCCGGCCTTCGCGGGTGCCCGGCGGTACGAGCGCCGGCGCGGCAGCCGACCCGGAGCCGCGCGGCGGAACCGCCGTAGCGCCTCGGCCTCGCCGAGGGCCGGGAACCGCCGCCGCGACAGCACCTCGCTGCCGGTCGCCTGCGCCCCCGCCTCGTTCTGCTCCTCCGGCTCCGGCAGCTCGACGGTCCCGTCCGCCTCCTCGCCGATCCACACCTCCTCGTCCGGTCCGTCGCCCCGGGCATCGGCCGCCACCGTCTGCCCCAGGAAGTGCGCCCGGAACAGCGCGTCGAACTCGGCCCGGCGCTCGGGTGCCGGCGCCAGGCAGGCGACCGCCGCCCGGTGGATATCGGCCATGCCGCGTGGACCGAGCAGGCCGACCGCCTCGACGAAGGTCAGGGTCTGCTCGGGGGCCACGGCGAAGCCGTTGGCGCGCAGCACCGGTGCGAAGCTGACGAAGGGTAGCGCCGCACGCGGCAGGTCGAGCGCCCCGGTCATGCCGCCGCTCCGGCGATGATGCCGTCGAGCCGGTCGCCGAGGAACGCGAGGTCGTCCTGATCCTTGATGGCGACCCCGATCGCCCGCCGGAACGCCAGCGGCCAGTCGGCGCCCTGGTCGTGCAGCAGAGTCGCGGCCTCGGCCCACTCGACGGTCTCGGCGATGCCCGGCGGCTTGGCCAGCGGCTCGGCCCGGAGCCGGCCGACCGCCGCCACCACCGCGTCGGCGGTCGCCCGCGCCACGGTGCTCGCCCGCATCATAACGATCGCCGCCTCGCGGTCCGGACCGGGGTAGTCGATCCAGTGGTAGACGCAGCGCCGGCGCAGCGCCTCGTGCAGCTCGCGGGTCCGGTTCGAGGTCAGGATCACCACCGGCCGGTCGGTCGCCCGCACGGTGCCGCGCTCCGGGATCGAGATCTGGAAGTCCGACAGGAACTCGAGCAGGAACGCCTCGAACTCCTGATCGGAGCGGTCGATCTCGTCGATCAGCAGCACCGAGGAGGCTCCCTCCTGGAGCGCCCGCAGCATCGGCCGGGCGATCAGGAACCGGTCGGCATAGATGTTGAGGTAGTCCTCGCCCGCCTGCCGGATCGCCAGCATCTGGCCGGGATAGTTCCATTCGTAGAGTGCCGCGGCGGCGTCGATGCCCTCGTAGCACTGCAGACGGATCAGCTGGCGGGCCAGGACCGCGGCGATCGCCTTCGCCGCCTCGGTCTTGCCGACCCCGGGGGCGCCTTCCAGAAGCAGCGGCTTGCCGAGCGCCAGGGCGAGATAGGCGGCGGTCGCCAGCTCCGGGTCGGCAAGATACTGGGCGGCGCGCAACGCGTCGGCCAGCGCCTCGGGCCGATCGATGCCTTGGATCTCGCGCCGCACCGCCACCGCCTGCCCCCTAGCCCGCCCGCTGCGGGCGCGCGCCGCCCTGGGCGCGGATGCCGCGCAGCACCTTCTCGGGGGTGATCGGCAGCTCGTCGACCCGCACCCCGACCGCGTCGAACACGGCGTTGGCGACCGCCGGCAGCACCGGGTTGGCGCACATCTCGCCCGGTCCCTTGCCGCCGTAGGGGCCGTCGGGCGCCGGGCGCTCGAGTATCGCGATGTTGTGCGGCGCGATGTCGCCCGGCCCCGGCATCAGGTACCCGTTGAAGTCGACCGGGCCGTGGCCGCGGTCCGGGTAGTACGGCTCGGTGGTCTCGTACAGCGCGTGACTCATGCCCATCCAGGCGCCGCCGCGCAGCTGCTGCTCGACCAGCCGCGGGTTGAGCGCCCGGCCGACCTCGTAGGCCGAGTTCATCTGCAGCACCCGCACCTCGCCGGTCTCGTCGTCGACCTCCACATCCACGATCATCGCGGCGTGGGCGTAGCAGGAGACCGGTGTCATCTCGCCGGTCTCTGGATCCACGTCGGACAGCGGAATCAGGAAGATGCCGCGTCCCGAGACCGTGCGACCCTGCTTGAACTGGGCGGCGGCGCAGGCTTCGCCGGTGGTGATCGAGCGCTGCGGCGCGCCCCTGACGTGGATGTTCCCCTGCCCGTCGGTCTCCAGGTCGGCGGCGTTGACCTCCAGTTCCTCGGCGGCGGCCTCCAGCATGACCGCCCGCGCCTCCTTGGCGGCGGCAATCACCGCGTTGCCGACCCGGTGGGTGCCGCGCGACGCGAACGAGCCCATGCAGTGCGGGCCGGTGTCGGAGTCGGCGGTGTCGACGTAGACGTCCTGCACCGGCACCCCCAGGGTCTCGGCCGCGATCTGCCGGGTCACCGATTTCATGCCCTGGCCGAGATCGATCGACGACAGGGCGACCATGAACTTGCCGTCGGGGTTGGAATGGACCAGGGCCTGGCTCGGGTCGCCGCCGAGGTTCATGCCGATCGGGTAGTTGATGGTGGCGACGCCGCGCCCGCGGTGCAGAGCCATGATCAACGCCTCCTGGTGCCGGAGATCGACGAGAAGCGGCCGGCGCCCGGCCGGTGCACGCCGCGCTGGAACGGCTGCGACGGCTGGTAGGGCTCGGCCGACGGCGGCGATACCGCCGGCGGGGCCGGTTGCGGCCGGGCGGCCGGCGGGGAAGCGGCAGGCGGGGAAGCGGCAGGCGGGGAAGCGGCAGGCGGCGGCACGGGAGCCGACGCGACCGGCGGTGGTGCCACCGGCGGGCTCACGCTCGGCGGCGGCGCGGGTGGTGTCGCAGCGACTGGCGCAGGCGGCATGGCCGCGTAGCGCGGGGCGGCAGGACGGGCCGGGGTAGCGGTTCCGCCGGCGCGGCGCTCGCCGATCCGGCCGTGCTCGTCGGTGACGGTGTGCGGGATGCGGGCCCGCTCGCCGCCGCCGTCACGCAGCGACGACATCTGCCGGAACGCCTCGCGGATCGGCCAACCGGCCTTTTCGGCGGCGACCTGGGCGCATTCGATCAGCGCGCAGTTCTTGGCCTCGCGCCGGTGCGCCTTCATGTCGCCGTCGCGGTAGGCGTTCAGGATCCGGAACTCCACCGGGTCCATGCCGATCGCCCGCGCCACCTTGTCCATGTGGCACTCGATGGCGAAATCGACGCCGGTGACGCCGAAGCCGCGCATCGCGGTCGCCGGCGTGCGGTTGGTGAACACGCAGAACACGTCGGAGTGGACGTTCGGGATGGTGTACGGCCCCGGGATGTGACCCGTGCACTTGACGATCGCGTAGCTCGACAGCCGGGTATAGGCACCGGAGTCGAAGTAGCCGGTGAGCTTGCGCGCCACCAGCCGCCCGTCGCGCATGACCCCGTCCTTCAGGTACCAGCGCTCGGCGCCGCGCGGCGCGCCGACCTGCATCTCCTCCTCGCGGTCGAACACGTAGCGGACCGGGCGTCCGGTCAGCATGCAGCCGAGGATCGCCATCGGCTCGTTCAGGCTGTCGACCTTGCCGCCGAAGCCGCCACCGACCGTGCCGCCGATGAAGTGCAGGCGGTTGGAAGCGACGTTCAGCAGCTTGGCGGCGGTGCCGAGCGAGAAGAACAGCGCTTGGGTGGAGGTGTAGCACACGAACCGGTCGTTGGTTTCCGGTGCCGCGATCGCGCCGTTGGTCTCGGTCGGCGCCTGCTCGATCGGCGACATCTGGTAGCGCCCCTCGACGACCTCGTCGGCCTGGGCGAACGCCGCCTCCACGTCGCCGAACCGCAGCTTCTGGTGGTCGTATTTGTCGTGGTAGTCGAAGCTGTTGTTCGGGTAGGCCCGGTTGACCACCGGCGCGCCCGGTGCCAGCGCCTCCTCGACGTCCAGCACGTGCGGCAGCACCTCGTAGTCGACCCTGACGGCGGCCACCGCGTCGCGCGCCTGGCGCTCGGTCTCGGCGATCACGGCCGCGACCGGCTCGCCCTTGTAGGCGACCTTCTCGACCGACAGCAGGGGTTCGTCGTCGCGTCCGAAGTCCAGCAGGCTCAGCAGTGTGTTCAGGTTCACCGGGACGTCCTGGCCGCGCACGATCCGCACCACGCCCGGCATCCGCTCGGCCCGGCTGGTGTCTATGGAACGGATGCGTGCGTGGTGGTGCGGGCTGCGGACGCAGCGCAGGTGCAGCAGGCCGTCGAACAGGTGGTCGTCGAAGAACGGCGACCGGCCGGTGACGTGGCCGAGCGCGTCCTGGCGCTGGGTCGGCTTGCCGATCTCGTTGAGGTTGTCGTCGCGCTCGTCGGCGAACAGGTCCTTGCGGAACTCGACGGTCATGGCCCGGTCCTCACGCGCTGCGCCGGCCGGCACTGCGGCCGGCGGCGTCGAGAATGGCGTCGATGATCGGCTCGTACCCGGTGCACCGGCAGATGTTCCCGCCGATCGCCTCGACCACCTGCTCGCGGCTCGGCGACGGGACCCGGTCGAGCAGCGCCTTCGCCGCCATCAGCATGCCCGGCGTGCAGAAGCCGCACTGGGCGGCGAAGTTGTCCATGAACGCCTGCTGCAGGGGATGCAACGCGGCGCCGGCCAGGCCGGCCGCGGTCTCGACCGAGCGGCCCTCGACGGTCTCCGCCAGAACCAGGCAGGAGAGATGCGGCGCGCCGTCGATCAGCACCGTGCAGCAGCCGCAGGTGCCCTGGCCGCAGCCGTATTTCGGCGACAGGTCGCCGACGCCGCGGCGCAGGGTGTCGAGCAGGTTGCGCCCGTCCTCGACGAACACCGCCTTGTCGCTGCCGTTCAGGGTGAACTGGAGGGGCTTTCTGGCCATGACGCTCTCCTCACCCGTTCCGGCCGAGCAGCAGCCGCTTGAGGTGCACCGGTGCCACCTCCCGCCGATACCAGCTCGACGCGATCGCGTCGGTCGGCGGATCCAGCCCGTCGACGGCGGCGGCCACGGCGGCGGCAATGCCCGCCTCGTCGAGCGTCCGTCCCTCTAGGGTCCGCTCGACCGCCTCCACCCGCACCGGCGTCGCGGCCATGGCCCCGTAGGCGACGCGCGCACCGGCGATGCGGCCGGCGGCGACGGGCAGGTGCGCGGCGATGCACAACACCGGGACGCCCTTCGGCTTCACCCGGCTGACCTTGGCGAACCGGAACGTCCCAGGCGCCGGCCGGCGCACCGTCACCGAGGCGACGATCGCGCGCGGCTCGCGGTCGCGCTCGGCGAGGAAGGCGCGCAGCTCGATCGGCGTCCCGCGGTCGCGGACCCGGGCGACGGTGGCGTCGAGCGCAAGCAGGGCAGTAGCGAAGTCGCCGTAAGGCGACGGGGCGAACAGGTTGCCGCCGACCGTCGCCATGCTGCGCACCGCCGGACCGCCGACACCGCGCGCGGCCTCGTGCAGGAAGTCGAGGCTGCGGTCCTCCAGCACCTCGGCCATGGAGACCCCGGCACCGATCTCGACCTGCTCGCCGAGTCCCCGGACCGCCCGTAGCGCGCCGCGTGGCGCCCGGATCAGGGTCGAGAAGCCCTGGTCGCCCTCGTTCACCGCGCGCATCAGCAGGGTGCCGCCACCGAGATAGCGCGCCGCCCGATCGCGGGCCAGCGCCCGCGCGGCCTCGGCGATGTCGGGGTAGCTCGACACGTTCAGGCTCATGGCCTTCCTCCGTTATTCCGCCAGGCCGAGATGCCGGCGGATCGCCTCGAACCCGGTGCGGTAGATGCCGCTGCCGACCAGCTCCGTCATCGCCGCGTCCTCGCCGGGGCGGGTGGTGAAGCGCGACTCCCATTGCCAGAACGTCCGGTCGCCGTCGGTCACCGGGACCAGCCGGACATGGGCCACGTAGTTGAAGAGCGGGATCGGGGTGTCGAGCAGGCAGTAGGTGAAGGTGGTCTCCAGGTCGGAGAGCGTCAGCAGCTGCTCGCGCAGCTCGCCGCCGTCGGCGAGCCGGAAGCGCCGCACGCAGCCGATCCGGTCCGCCGTCATGCCGCGCTCGATCCGGCTCTCGGCCACCGCGGGATGCCAGCGGTCGTGGCCGTTGAAGTCACGCAGCACCTCCCACACCGCATCGATCGGTGCGTCGACGACCGTGCTCTCCACGACCTTCACCATCCCCCGCCTCAGCGCCCGAAGTGCCGCTTCAGGGCGTCGAAGCCGCCCTGGAAGACGTCATTGCCGATCCCGGCGACCAAGTCGGCCTCGTCGGCCGGGTCGCAGTCGAACTCGGCGTTCCATTCCGCGAAGGTCCGCTCGCCATCGGTCACCGGCGTCAGCCGCAACGTGGCCACGTAGTTGTCCAGCGGCATCGGGCTCTCGAGGATCGCGTAGGTGCAGAACATGTCGTAGTCGCTGAGACCCAGGAGCTGCTCGCGGATCCGGTCGCCGTTCTGCAGGTGGAAGTCGCGGATGCAGCCGACCCGGTCCGCCGGCTCGCCGTTCTCGATACGGCTCTCGCGGATCCGCGGGTGCCAGCGGGGGAGACCGTTGAAGTCCCGCACCCGTTCCCAGACCCTGGCGGCCGGGGCGTTGATCACGCTGGAGACGAAGACGCGCGCCATCGCCGCGCCCTCAGCTCTGCGACCGAGAGGAACGGCGGCGGCCGCGCCCTCCGCCCGCCGGCGTGGCGGGTCCGTCCGGTCCGGCCTCGCCGCCCGGCTCGGCAGGCGTGGACGAGCCGCCGCCCGACGGCCCGTCCGGCGAACCGCCACCAGGTCCGCTGCGCCCCGGGATCCCCCGCTGGGTCTCCTTGGCGATCGACTGCAGGTCGCGGGCCTCGCGGACCAGGCCGCCCATGTTGGCGAGCTTGCCGCCCTCGATCCCGAGATCGGCGAGCAGGCCGTCGATCAGCGGCGCCTGCACCCGGTAGCGCAATGCCGAGTCGATGACCTCGTCAGTGGCGTTGCGGCTGCCCGGGCCGTTGCCGCCACCACCGCCGTTGAAGCCGTCGAGCTGCATGATCCGGATGTCGCCGATCTTCTCCATCGGCTTCACCGAGGCGGCGACGATGCCCTCGATGTGCTGCAGCAGGTTGCGGCGGAACAGCGAGAACCGGGCGGCGTCGGTCAGGACGTTCTCCGCCTCGTTCAGCAGGCGGGCCGCCTCGGCCTCGACGCCCACGCGGACCTTTTCGGCGTCGGCGGCGATCTTCTTGGCCTCGGCCTCCTTCTCGGCCTGCATCACCTCGACGCTGCGCCGGCGCTTGGCCTCCTCGGTCTCGCGGGCGGTCTTGACCGCCTCCTCGGCCTCCGCGACCTTTGCCCGGGCCAGGTCCGCCTGAATCTGCGCGGCCGACTGCTCGAGCGAGATCTTGTACAGCTCGATGGCCTTGGCCATCTGCGCGGTTTCGATCTCCTTCTCGCGGTTCACCTCGAGCTTGCGGCGCTCGGTCTCGTGGCCGATCCGCGCCTCGTCCAGGCCGCGTTCGGAAGCGATACGGGCCCTCTCGATCTCCTCGCGCGACGCGATCTCGGCCTCGCGCAGGGTTTGCACACGCGACACCTCGAGCTGCTCGATCGCCCGGCGCCGCTCCAGGCGCGCGGTATCCAGCGCCCGCTCGCGCGCCACGTCGGACGTCTCGACGTCGCGTTGCGCCGCGATTTCGGCCTTTCGCAGCTGGGCATCGGCCTCGGCCCGCTCGGCCTTCCGCGCGGCGATGTCGATGACCCGCTTCTCCTCGGCGGCCTCGACGTCGCGCCGGCGCTCGACGTCCAGCACCTCCCGGGTCCTGGCCGAGGAGATCCGCTGCTTCTCGACGTTGAGCTCGACCACCACCCGCTGCTGCTCGACCGCCTCGCGCTTCTGCAGCTCGGCCGCCTCCAGCGCCTCGTCGCGGGCGATCTCGCGGCTGCGGGTCTCCTGCTGGGCCGCGATCCGCTCGGCCTCCAACAGTTTCTCCTGGGCGATCCGTGCCGCCTCGACGGCCTCGCGGGCGGCGATCTCGGCCTTGTCTACCGCCTGCTTGCGCTCGATCTCCAAGGCCCGGACCTGCTCGTCGCTGGCGATCCGGTCGCGCCGGGTCTCCGCCTCCTTGGCGATACGGACCTCGTCGACCTGACGGCGCGACAGGATCTCGGCCTCGTCGATCGCCCGGTTGCGGGCGATCTCGCGCTCGCGGGTCGCCTGCTCGTAGGCGACGCGGTCGGCGGCGATCTTCTTGTCCTTGGCGATGCGTGCGGCATCGACCGCCTGCTGCGCGGCGATATCGGCCTCCTCGATCAGGCGCTGCCGCTCGATCTCCAGGGCCCGCGTCTTGCGGTCGGATGCGATGCGCTCCTCGCTGATCGCGGTCTCCTGGGCGATACGCAGCCTCTCGACCGCTTCGCGCGACGCGATATCCGCCTCCTCGACAGCCAGATTGCGCGCGATCTCCCGGCGCCGGGTCTCCTCCTCGTTGGCGATCCGGCTGTCGGTCAGCACCCGTTCCTGTGCGAGGCGCGCCTTCTCGGTCTGCTCGTGGGCAGCGATCTCCGCCTGCTCGACGGCGCGACGGCGCTCGATCTCGCGGGACTGGGTGTCCTGCTCGTTGGCTATGCGGGCCTCGTCGACCCGACGCTGCTGCTCGATACGGGCCTTCTCGAGGACCTCGAGGGTCTCGATCTCCGTGGACTCGACGTTGCGCTGGCGCTCGAATTCGCGCTGCCGGATCGCCTCCTCCGACTGGATCCGGCTCTCGCTGATCGCCCGCTCGTTCGCGATGCGGGTCTTCTCGATGTGCTCGCGAGCGGCAAACTGGGCGTCCTCGGCCGCCGTCTCCTGCGCCGCGCGCTCGCGCACCAGGTCGGCACGCTGCACGGCCCGGCGGATCTCGATCTCGCGCTCCTGCTGCAGCCGGGCGGTCTCGCTCTCGCGCTCGATGTCCAGGGTCTGCTTCTCGGCCTCCAGGTTGCGCATACGGATCCGGATCATCGAGTCCTGCTCGATGTCGTTGCGCAGCTTGCGCTTCGCCTCGATGTGCTCGATCAGGCTGGTCAGGCCCTCGGCGTCGAACCGGTTGGAGGGGTTGAAGTAGTTCAGGTCCGTCTGATCGATGTCGGTGATCGCGACGGACTCCAGCTCCAGGCCGTTCTCGGCCAGCGCCTCCATGGCGTTGGCCTTGACCCGCTGGACGTAGTCGCCGCGCTGCTCGTGCATCTCCTCCATGGTCATCTCGGCGGCGACCGAACGCAGGGCCGAGACGAACTTGCCGGAAAGCAGCGAGTGCAGGCGCTCCTGCTCCATGGTGCGCCGCCCCAGGGTCGACGCCGCCATCGACACCGCCTCGCGGGTCGGCTTTACCCGGACGTAGAACTCCGCCTCCACGTCGACCCGCATCCGGTCACGGGTGATCAGCGCGCCGTCCCGCGCCCGGACCACCTCCATCTGCAGCGTGTTCATGTTGACCGGCGTTATGTCGTGGATGATCGGCCACACGAACGCGCCGCCGTCGATCACCACCTTCTCGCCGAGGAAGCCGGTCCGTACGAACGCCGCCTCCTTGGTCGAGCGCCGATACAGCCAGTGCATCACCCAGTAGATGATGAAGACGGCGACGACCGCTACGATGAGCCACAGAATCAGCTGGCCGATCAGTTGACCCGACATCGTCCATACCCTCCCTGGTCCGCCCGCTTCCGGGCGGTCTTCACTCCGATCGGCCGCGGCCGATCCGCTTGAACATCCGCGTCTGCTCGGTCAGCGCCCGCTCGGTCGGCAGGCGTTCCATCGACGACGCACCGTAGAAGCCGTGGCAATTGCCGGTGTTCGCCAGCACGAACGCCGCGTCCTGCGGCGACGCGACCGGCCCGCCGTGCACCAGCACCATGACGTCGGGGCGGACCCGCAGCGCCGCCTCGGCCCAGGCGTCGACCAGGGCCGGGCAGTCCTCGAGCCTCAGCGCGGTCTCGGCGCCGATCGAGCCGCCGGTGGTCAGCCCGAGATGGCAGACGATGATGTCCGCCCCGGCCGTCGCCATGGCGACGGCATCGTCCTCGCCGAACACGTAGGGTGTGGTCAGCATGTCCTTGGCGTGGGCTGCGGCGATCATGTCGACCTCCAGGCCGAACGACATGCCGGTCTCCTCGAGGTTGGCGCGGAACACGCCATCGATCAGGCCGACGGTCGGGAAGTTCTGCACCCCGGAGAAACCGAGCCGCCGAAGCTCGTCGAGGAAGTGGTCCATGATCCGGAACGGGTCGGTGCCGCACACCCCTGCCAGCACCGGCGTGTGGCGCACCACCGGCAGGACCTCGGACGCCATCTCGACGACGATGCCGTTGGCGTCGCCATAGGGCATCAGACCGGCGAGCGAGCCTCGCCCGGCCATGCGGTACCGGCCGGAGTTGTAGATCACGATCAGGTCGATTCCGCCGGCCTCCTCGCATTTCGCGCTGAGACCGGTGCCGGCGCCGCCGCCCACGATCGGCTCGCCGGCGTCGATCATGGCGCGGTAGCGCTCGAGCAGGACGGATCTCTCGAAGCGCGGCACGGTCACCTCCCGACGCGCCGGCGGGACGCCGAGCCGCCGTGCAGGCTGTGGAATGCCGCGACGACCGCGGCCGCGAACTGCGGGTCGTTGATGTTGCAGGGCAGCCGGACCAACTGGCGGCTGGAGGTCTGGCGCACCGTGGACTCGAGCGCCGCGAACAGGGCGGCATCGGCGTCCGGGTCATGGAACGGCTGGCCCGGAGCATCGAGGGCCGAAACCCCGCCCTCCGGCAGGAAGAACCGCACCGGGGCGTCCATGAGATTGAGCCGCTCGCCGATCCACTGACCGATCCGCCGGTTCTCGTCGGCGGTCGTCCGCATCAGGGTGATCTGCGGGTTGTGCTCGTAGAGGTGCCGGCCCCGGTAGTGCCCGGGGACGGTTTCCGGGGCCGCGAAATTCACCATGTCGAGGGCACCGCAGGACCCGACATAGGGCATGCGGGCGCGGATGATCGCGCCGAACCGGTCCTCGTCGGCCGGGAAGATCCCGCCCATCATCATGTCGCAGACCTCGGTGGTCGTGAGGTCGATGACGCCGGTCAGCAGCCCGGAATCCACCAGCTTCTCCATCGACTCCCCACCGATGCCGGTGGCGTGGAAGACGAGGCAGTCGTACTCCTCCTTCAAGGCCGCCGTGACCTGCCGGACCGCCGGCGTCGTCACCCCGAACATTGTCAGGCCGATCGGCGGCAGTTCCGGATGCCGGCGGGTCACACCGGCCTCAGCGGCCGACCGCGTACGGGCGGCGACCATGCCGGCGAGCGCATTCGCGCCGTTCGCCAGCACCTGCCGGGTGATGGCGTTCAGTCCCTGCACGTCGGCGACCGAATGCAGCATCATGATGTCGGCCGCCCCCACGTACTGCCGGACCTCGCCGGACGCGACGGTGGAGATCAGCACCTTCGGCACGCCGATCGGCAGCGCCCGCATCGCCGGCGCCACCAGCGCCGTGCCGCCGGAGCCGCCGGCCGCGATCATGCCGGCTATCCCGGACTGCCGTCCCAGCCAGGCCTCGAACGCCTCGGTCATCGCCGCGACGGCGGTGCCGCGATCGTTCGTCAGCACCGCGGCGACCCCGCGTGGATGGAAGGCGGCGACCTGATGCGGCGGGATATCGGCGCTCGACTGCCGGCCGCTGGTGGACAGATCGACGAGCCGGGCGTGGAGTCCCTGCTCGCGCAGGACGTCCCGGATGAACCGCAATTCCTCGCCCTTGGTGTCCAGGGTCCCGGCGACCAGCACCACCTGCTCGCCCGCGACCGCCAGCGGGCGCAGCTCGACGCGCCGAGGCCGATCGTCCGTGCGGCTCGCCGGCCCGGTCGAGATGGTGCGGGCCTCGTGCTCGATCCGGGCGGCCGGGACCGGCTGCGACCAGCGGTTCGGGACAGTCGGATTGGACAGGTAGATGCGGTCGAGCCGTCCGTGCCGCGGCATCCCTTCCGCCGCCTCGACCGCCGGCACCGACGCTGCCTCCTCGTGGCCGTGGCGACCGACGCCGAGGAGCTGCTGCTGAAGGTCGCGGTCGCCGGCCAGCACAGCCGACTCGATCTCGCGGTTGATCCGGCCGTTGACCATGATCGCGACACGCTGCGCGACCGCGGTCGCCACGCCGATGTTCTGCTCGATCACCAGCACGTCGACTTCGCCCTCGTCGGCGAGTTCGATCAGCATCTCGGTCAGTTGATTGACGATGACCGGGGCCAGCCCCTCGGTCGGCTCGTCCATGACCAGCAGGCGCGGGTTCAGCAGCAGGGCGCGGGCGATCGCCAGCATCTGCTGCTCGCCGCCGGAGAGCTGCCCGCCCCGGTTGCTCTTCCGCTCCGCGAGGCGGGGGAAGGTGGCGTAGGCCCGGTCGACGGTCCAGGCGCCGCCCCGCGAGGCGGCCACCATCCGCAGATGCTCGTCGACCGTGAGCGACGGCCACAACCGCCGGCCCTGCGGAACGTATCCGACGCCGAGCCGGGCGATCTGCGACGGCGTGAGGCCGTTGATCGGCCGGCCGGCGACACTGATCGTACCACCGGCCGTCGGCACCAGGCCGGTGATCGCCTGGCACAGCGTGGTCTTCCCCATGCCGTTGCGGCCGACCACCGACAGGACGCCGGAATCGAGCCGCAGGTCGACGCCCTGCAGGGCGTGCGACGCGCCGTAGTAGACGTTCAGTCCGCGGATCTCGAGAATCGGCGTGCGGCGGGCGGGCGCGGGCTCACGCATTGCCGCCTCCCAGGTAGAGCGCCTGAACCTCCGGATCCTCCTCGATCTCGGCCGGCGTGCCCTCCTTGAAGATCCGGCCGTCGTGCATCATCGTCACGCTCTCGGCGACGCGCAGCGCGACGTCCATGTCGTGCTCGATGATGATGAAACCCATGTGGCCGGGCAGGTTGCCGAGGATCTCCACGAGATCCCGGCGCTCGGTCGGCGACAGCCCGGCGGCCGGTTCGTCGAACAGGATGAATCGCGGCGCCCCGGCGAGCGCCAGGGCGATTTCGAGTTGCCGCTGCTGTCCGTAGGACAGATCCGCAACCCGCGTGTCCTTCGCGTCGGTAAGGTGGACCGCCTCGACGAGATTGAGAGCCGCCTCCACCAGCACGTCGTCGTGCCGCGGCCGGACCATCGAAAAGCGCCCGCGCGAGACGCCGCGACAGGCGAGATAGACGTTGTCGACGACGCTGAGCCGGCCGAACAGCAGGGAGATCTGGTAGGTCCGGCGCAGGCCCCGGCGAATTCTCTCATGCGGCGGAAAGCCGGACACGTCCTCGCCGAACAGGCGAATGGTTCCGGACGTCAGCGGGAAGTCCCCGGTGATGCAGTTGAACAGCGTCGTCTTGCCGGCCCCGTTGGATCCCAGAACGGCTCGGCGTTCGCCCGGCCGGACGCTCAGGGTGACGTCGTCGAGCGCTCTCAGGGCGCCGAACGTCCGGGTCACGCCTCGGAGCTCCAGCGCGTTATCGCTGCTGGCGGCCGACAGCCGTTGAGCGACCGACTCCCTCACCGCCCCCTCCCCGCATTGACCCGGAAGACGTCGCGCGACCGTTCGGCCCGGGCCCGCAGGCGATCCCACAGGCCCAGCACGCCGTCCGGCGACCAGAACACGATGACCAGGAAGCCGAGACCGATCAGCAGTTGGAAGCGTTCGCCGGCCAGCCCCAGGGCGACCAGCACGTCGAGGGCGAAGGTCCGCAGCAGAACGTAGATCAGCGCGCCGATGAACGGCCCGATCGGCCGTCCCAGGCCCCCGACCACCGCGATGACCAGAATGTCGATGACCGGACCGATCCCGGCGGTACCCGGAGAGACCTGCGCGTTCGACCAGACCAGCAGGATGCCGCCCACCGCGGCGATAACGCTGGCGAACGCATAGGCCGCGATGCGATGGGCGGTGACGTTGAAACCGAGCGCCGCCATGCGCCGTGGGTTGTCGCGCACCCCCTGCAGCGCCAGGCCGAACGGCGAGCGCGACACGTAGAGCACGATCGCGTAGCCGAGCGCCGCCCAGAACAGGGTGAGGTAGTAGAAGGCCGTCGGCTGCCGCCAGTCGACGCCGAAGAGCGCCGGCGGCAGGACCCCGTTGAAGCCGCTGAACCCGTTGAAGATCACGTAGTTCTGGCGGGTGAAGTAGAAGAACGCCGAGGCGATCGCCAGGGTGATCATGATGGTGTAGATGCCCTCGGTCCTGACCGCGAGGGCACCGGACAGTGTGCCGAACAGGGTCGCGATGACCACCGCGACCGGGATCGCCAAGTACCAGGGCCAGCCCAGGCTGATGGTGGTGATGGCGCTGTCGCCGAAGATCGCGACCATGTAGCCGGCGCAGCCGGCCACGGTCATCTGCACCAGGCTCACCATGCCGCCGTAACCGGCCAGGAACATGAGGCTCAGGCCGATCATGCCGAGGATGAACGACCAGCCGAAGACCTGGAACAGCACGAAGTCGCCGGCGAATGCCGGCATGATCAGCAGGATCAGGACGACCAGCCAGGTTCCCGGAGTGACCCGCCGCAGCCATGCCAGCCGCTCGACCACGCCGGTGCCGAGGCCGGCGGTGCCGATGTTCGCCTGCAGCGCCACGACCTACGACCTCCCCAACAGGCCCTGCGGGCGGAACGCCAGCACCAGGACCATGATCAGGAAGGTCACGACGACCGCGTAAGTCGGCATGTAGACCGAGCCGAACTGCTCGGCGACGCCGATCAGCAGGGCACCGAGCGCCGCGCCCGGAATAGACCCCATGCCGCCGACGATGACCACGACCAGCGAGGCCAGCAGGAACCGCACGTCCTCGCCGGGCGCCATCGACTGGAAGGTTCCGCCCACCACGCCGCCGATCCCCGCCAGGCCGGCACCGAACGCGAACACCAGGACGAAGATCATCTGGATGCGCACGCCGGTCGCCGAGAGCATGTCGCGATCGTCGACCCCGGCACGGATCAGCATGCCGATGCGGGTACGGTTCAGGACCAGCCACATGGCGATCCCGACCACCATCGACGCCGCGAAGATCGCCAGCCGCACCGCGGGATACTTGAGGAAGATCGCCTCGCCGCTCGACCGCTTGACCCCCGAGACGAGAAAGGTCTCGACCGGCCCCGACAACCAGCTCGGCGCCTCGATCTGGTAGAAGTCGCCTCCCCAGATCCACAGCATGAGGTCGGCGAGCACGATGGAGATGCCGATGGTCACCAGGGTCTGTCGCAGATCCTGGCCCTCCATGCGGCGGAACACGGCGAGCTGGAGCACCACTCCGAGCGCCGCCACCACGACGAAGGCGGCGGGGAAGGCCAACAGCCAGTACCCGGTGAGGTCGGCGAACTCGTAGCCGACATAGCCGCCGAGAAGGTACAGCGAGCCGTGCGCCAGATTGACGTTGCGCATCAACCCGAAGATCAGCGTGAAGCCGCTGGCGACCAGGAAGTACAGCCCGCCGAGGGTGATTCCGTTCAGCAGGGCGTTGAGGAAGATCTTCTTGCGCCCGAAGGCGTCCAGGAAGGCCGGTGGCCAAACCGCGAAGATCAGCCAGAGCGCGAACACGACCGCCAGTCCGATCAGCAGCGACCAGATCGGATGACGCTCGACGAACACTCTCATGACGTGACCGTCCTCGGACGACCGGGCCCCGGTCGATGGGACCGTTCGCTGATCACTGGATCGGCACGGGCCATTCCGCTGCTCTTCCCCTCCCGGCGCATCGGAACGCGCGCCGGATTCCCGTTGTCGACCGGGAAAGGTTAGGCCGTGCGCGGCGGCGTCCCGATATCCCTGAGTCTCATCGCTTCGCCCGGAATCGGCATTTCCTCATGCCGTTCCGACCATCGCGACCCGGCGATAGACGGTCGGCGCCACGCCGACGTTCGAGCAGAAGAACCGGGTGAAGCTGGCCTGCGACGAGAATCCGAGGTCGAGCCCGATGTCGGTGATCGTCCTGTCGGATCGGGTCAGGCCCTCGATCGCGCGCTCCATGCGCAACGTGTTGAGGAACAGGTTCGGGGTGATGCCGGTCTGTCGGCGGAACAGCTTGTAGAAATGCGGGCGCGACAGTCCGGAGCCCTCGGCGATCTCGTCGAGCTCGAGGTCTCCGCCCAGCTTCTCGGTCATCAGCCTGATCGACTTGCGGACCCGGAAGTCGGAGAACGTCGATGGCCAGGTCGAAACCCGCTTCGCGTCCGGCGTCCACTGCCACGATTGATCGTAGCACTCCTGTGTCAGCTCGCCGAGATAACCGTCGAACAGGTCGGTCCCCTCGCCGGTCAGCATCAGCGCGGCGATCAACTGGATCCAGCGGTGAATCTGCGGCGTCACCTCGATCCGGTTGCGCCCGAACCGGATGCCGGGCTGGGCGGTGCGGGCGACCTCGAGGAACCAGACCGGCTTGACGTACAGCACCAGGAACAGGGAACCGTACTCCCGGTCGCCCGGGTGAAATCCGTGCGGTTCCCATGGTGAACAGGCGACGGCGCAGCCCGGGTCGAGGGGCATCCACTCGTCGCGAACGGTCATGGCCGATGGCGCCCCCTCCACAAAGAAGGTAAGATGTCCTTCCCTATGAGCATGGGTCGTCATCCGATGATTCAAGTGGTATAGGGCTGCTCTCCCAAAGGCACCGTGGCATAGTGCAAGCGCGTTGCTCATCCTCCCGGCTCCCGATTTTTTTTGATTGTCTTTTCGCAAGCATCGGCTGTGCCCCCGCGATTGGCAAGAACAGCACCGGCAAAATCAGACTGTAGGTTACGCCGAAGCTCTTGACAGAGCCGTAGCACCGGAGACCGGGCTAGAACGCCTGTTGGAGAATGCGACGATAGTCTTCGGCGGTGGCGCGTCGCGGGTTCGTTCCGTTGGCATGGTCCTTCGCGGCAAGGTCGGCGGCGATTTCGATCGCGTCCTCTTGGATATCCAGGTCGCGCAGGCGGGTGGGCAGGCCGATGCGGGCGACGAGCCCGACGACCGCCGCGAGGAGGTCGTCGTCGCCGGGCAGCCGCATGGCCTCACCGAGCGCCCGGTAGCGGTGTCCGACCGCCGGCGCGTTGAATGCCAGCACATGCGGCAGCAGGACGGCGTTCAGCATGCCGTGGTGCAGATCGTGGCCCGGCAACCCGCCAAGCGCGTGACTGAGCGCATGCACGCCCCCCAGCCCCTTCTGAAGGGCCAGGGCCCCGTTCATGGCTGCCGCCATCATCTCGCGGCGCGCCTCAAGGTCGGCGCCATTCGAGACCGCCCTCTCCAGGTACACGGCGGCTCGCCGCAGCCCGTCGAGGGCAATGCCGTCGGCCGGCGGATTGTAGCTCGCGCCGACGAAGGTCTCGACGCAATGGCTGATCGCGTCCATCCCGCATGCCGCCGTCAGGTTCGGCGGCGCGCGCAGCGTCAGCGTCGGATCGCAGATTGCGGCACGCGGCATCAGGCGCGGACTGGTGAGGCCGAGCTTGCGATGTCCCTCGAAGGTGATCGTCGCCATTGGACTCACTTCCGAGCCCGCACCCGCGGTGGTCGGGATCGCCAGCAACGGCGGCAGCGGCTTTCGGATGCGCCTGGTCCCGCCTTCTGTCACCACGTAGTGCAGCAGACTGCCGTCGTGGCTGACGGCGATGCCGACCGCCTTGGCCAAATCGATCGCAGAGTCGCCGCCGAAGGCGATCAGAGCGTCGCAGCGGGCTCCGCGATAGGCTGCGGCCGCCTCGGCGACCGTGTCCTCGCCCGGGTTCTGTGGTGTACCGTCATAGACCTCGATCCGAGACCCGGTCGGCGCGGCGGAGAGGAGCCGGTCGAGCAGCGTGCCGGCTCCACTGCCGGAATCGGCGATTACCATTGGGTGCCGGGCTCCGCAGGCGTCCAGCTCGGCGCACAACGCGTCCTCGAGGACGTTTTCCGCGAAATGAATGCGGGTCAGATAGTTGATGAACGACATCCGGCCTCTCCATCCCGACCGGAGCACGGGTCGGTGTCGAGGTGTCGTCACGAAACGAGGCGAAAGGAACGGCCGGGCACGAAGCGCGCCCGGCCGCGAACAGGGTCGTCAGTAGTACTTCCTGCACTCAGGCGTGTCGCGGCTCGGAAGCCCGATCTTGGCGAACTCCGCCGGGGCGATGCCGAGGGTCTGGTTCACACCCTCCTTGATCTTCACCAGCTTGGTCGCGAGGTTTCCGTCCGGCAGCTGAACGACCTCGGAGACAAAGTTGGCGCCGATCGCCTGCCGGTTCTCGTCCAGGACGATCTTGCCGTTCGGGGCATCGAGCTCGATCTTCCGCAGGCCCTCGCGGAACTTCTTGTGACCGTCCGACAGGTCACCCCCGATCTGGTTGAGCACGGTGAATGCGGCGGTCGCCGCATTGTAGTAGCCGGTAGCCAGCAGTGACGGCGAGGGAAACCGCTTCTCCGGCGGGAAGGCGTCCTGGTAGGCCTTGACGTAGGCCTGCCACTTCGGATCGTCCCAGGTGTCGGCTTGCGGGCCGGAGGACGGCACGCCGATCAGCGCCTCCTTGGCCTTGCCCTTGGCGTTCAGCACAGTCCCGTCGACCATGATGGTGCCGCCGATCAGCTTGGCGTCGCCACCGGCCTGCTGATACTGGTTGAGGAAATTGACTGCGTCGCCGCCGCCGAGACCGAGATAGATCGCGTCCACGTCGTCCGGAAGCGCAGCGATGATCGATCCGAAATCCTTGGTGCCGAGCGGAACCCAGAACCGCTCGGTCACCTTGCCGCCGACCGAGCAGTATTCGGTCACCAGTCCGAACACCTGGGTGTAGACGAATGAGTAGTCCTCGCCGATCGTTGCGATCGTCTTGTAGCCCTTTTCTTTGTAGATGTACTCGCCAAGTCCGGCCGACCACTGCGCCCCGTCCATATTGAAACGGAAAAAGTTCTCGGAGGGCGTGACATATGTGGTTTCCTGGGCGCCGGAGATACCGTTGATGAAAGTGACCTGCGGCTGGGTCTTCGAGTAGTCGCGGAGCGCGATGCCCTCGGACCCCGACAGCGGCCCGATCACGATGTCGACCTTGTCCTGCTCGACCACCTTGCGCGCGGCCCGCACGGCACTGTCCGGGCTGGCGTCAGTGGCGCCGATGATGACTTCGATCTTGCGCCCCCCGGCTTCCTTGCCGGCCTGCTGCAGTGCGACCTCGAAGCCGCGGACGCCGTCCTCACCGAGGACCGTGTAGGTACCTTCCAGGGTCGCGAGCACCCCGATCTTGATCGGATCGGCGGCTGAAGCGCCGGTCGTCAAGAGCATGCTGCCCGCGATCACCGCCGAAGCGAGATGTCTGTACATGTGTGAGCCTCCCGGATTGCTTTATTGGGCGACATCGTCCCGTGCCGCCGCCGGTAGCGCCGCCGCCGTTCGGCATCACCTCACCGCTGGCAAGGAGCCTTCCGGCGATCGATGCTGCGCGGATAGACAGCATGCGAAGCACTCCGGGCGGCCGCATCTCCGAGCCCATTCCGGCATACCGCTCAGTCTGCTTTTTGCGCGAACGGGACTTCGAGAGCCTCGGGACTGTTCGAAACGTGGGGGTCGGGTGCCCTTGCGCGCTGTCGCGATCGGTCGGATGTGGAGGCATCCAGGGATCGGCCGCAGTGGGAGGATTGGTTGAGTTGGTCGCTCGAACTGGTGGAGACGGGCAAAGCCAATCGGCCTCGCCGCGGACAGGTTGCCAGGCTAGGTATTTGGTCCCGGCATGTGATGGTACGGTTTCAGCGACCATCGACACGGACGGCCTATGGGACACACGTCATCGGCCTAACCTCTCAACAATGCGGTCGGGTTGGACCTCACTGCGGCTCTCCCACGAAGCCTCTCGTCAGGTCGGTCCCGACCAGCATTACCCCGAGTGCCGCGGCTGTCGCCTTCAGATGATCGTGGCCGAGGCGCGCGAAGCGCAGCGGCTCGGCTTTCGCCGGATCCTGCTCGGCCTCGACGATCCACCAGCCGCGATAGCCGCCCTGCGCGACCGGCGCCAGCGCTCGTCGGAAGTCGCAGCAGCCATCGCCCGGCACGGTGAACACGCCGGCGATCACCGAATCGAGAAAGCTCCAGCGCCCGGCCAGCGCCTGCCGCATCACATCGGGGCGGACATCCTTGGCGTGCACGTGGACGATGCGGTCGCTCCAGCGCTCCGCAACCGCCGCCGGATCCTCGCCGGCGAAAGTCAGGTGGCCGGTGTCGTACAGCAGGCCGACGCTTTCCGGCGTCGACTGCATCAGCCGGTCGATCTCGTGCGCCTTCTCGATCACCGTGCCCATGTGGTGGTGATAGGCGAGACGGACGCCACGGGCCGCCATGTGCTCGGCGACCGCCGTGATCTTCGCCGGATACTCGCGCCACTCGGCCTCGCTCATGGTCGGCCGGTCGGCCACCGGGGTGTCGCGCCGGCCCTGGACGCTGCCGCCAATCTCGGCGAACACCATGACCCGGCAGCCCATCGCCGCGAGCAGGTCGAGATGCGGCTGCATCGCCCGGATCTCGTCCTCGACCGAGCGAAACCGCAGCTCCGCGCCGTACCAGCCGGAGACCAGCTCCAGCCCGTGCGGTGCAAGCACCGCGCGCAGCGCATCCGGCTCGCGCGGGAATTTGTTGCCGAGCTCGATTCCGCTGAAGCCGGCCTGCCGGGCCTCCGCCAGGCAGGTCTCCAGCGGCGTGTCGCCACCGAGTTCCGGCAGATCGTCGTTGCTCCAGGCGATCGGATTGGTGCCGAGCCGCACGCTCATGCCTTCCCCTTCCGGCGCTCCAGCGCCTGCCGATAGCCATCGAATGCGCGTCGAACCGCGGGCCGCTCGGAGACCTCCGGCACCGCAACGTCCCACCAGGTACCGCCGTCCGCGGTCGAGGCCAGCGGATCCGTGGCGATCACCACCACCGAGGTCCGGTCGGCTTCCCGGGCCCGGTCGAGCGCCGCCTCCAGACCGGCGATCCCGCTCACCGTTTCGGCGACGGCGCCGAGGCTGCGGGCATGTGCGGCGAAGTCGACCCCGACCGTCTCCGCCTGGTGGTCGACATGCTCGAACAGGTTGTTGAACGGGGCGCCGCCGCAGGCCTGCTGCAGGCGGTTGATGCAGCCGAAGCCGCCGTTGTCGAGCACCACGACGATCAGCTTGCGGCCCAGCATCACCGAGGTGGCGATCTCCGAGTTGAGCATCAGGTACGAGCCGTCGCCCACCATCACGAACACTTCGCCGCCGTCGCGCGCCATGCGGACGCCGAGGCCGCCGGCGATCTCGTAGCCCATGCATGAGAAGCCGTATTCGAGGTGATAGCTGCCGGGCCCGCTCGCCCGCCACAGCTTGTGCAGCTCGCCGGGCAGCCCGCCGGCCGCGCAGACCACCACGTCGTCGGGACCGGCGCAGCGGTTCACCGCCCCCAGCACCTGGGCGTCGCTCGGTCTTTCGGCATTCCCAGCCGCAGTCGCCCGGTCGACCGTCTCGGCCCAGTCGGCCGCCAGCGCGTGCGCCCGTTGCGTCCAGACCGCCGGCGCTGTGTGCCCGGCAAGCGCCCGGTCGAGATCCTCGAGAGTGCGCCGGGAGTCGCCGACCAGCGGCTCGGCCCCGTGCTTGCCGGCATCGAAGGCCGCGACGTTCAGCTGGATCAGCCGGTCGCCGCCCGCAAGCAGCGCCCGCGATCCGGTGGTGAAGTCCTGCAGCCGCGTCCCGACCGCCAGCACGACGTCGGCTTCCTCGGCCAGCGCGTTCGCGGCGCTCGACCCGGTGACGCCGATGCCGCCGACGTTCTGCGGGTGGTCCCAGGGCAGGCTGCCCTTGCCGGCCTGGGTCTCGGCGACCGGGATGCCATGGCGGGCGGCGAACCCGGCGAGCGTCTCGGCCGCCCCGGCGTACAGCACCCCGCCGCCGGCCACGATCAGCGGCCGCTCGGCCCGGCGCAGACGGTCGACCGCCCGCACCAGCTCGTCGGGATCGGCGGCCTGGCGGCGCGGCGCGTGGGTCCGGGCGGCGAAGAACGCTTCCGGGAAGTCCCAGGCCTCGGCCTGCACGTCCTGCGACAGGGACAACGTGACCGGGCCGCAATCGGCCGGGTCGGTCAGCACCTGCAGGGCCCTCGGAAGCGACGCCAGCAGCTGCTCGGGCCGGGTGATCCGGTCGAAGAACCGCGACACCGGGCGGAAGCAATCGTTGGCCGTGACGGTCGGGTCGCCGAAATCCTCGACCTGCTGCAGGACCGGGTCGGGCAGCCGGCCGGCGAAGGTGTCACCCGGCAGCAGCAGCACCGGCAGCCGGTTGACGTGCGCCACCGCGGCGGCGGTGACCATGTTCAGCGCCCCCGGGCCGATCGAGGTGGTGCAGGCCATCATCCGGCGCCGGCCGGTCGCCTTGGCGTAGGCGATCGACGCGTGCGCCATGGCCTGCTCGTTGTGCGCCCGGAAGGTCGGCAGCGCATCGCGGGCATGCCACAGGGCCTCGCCGAGCCCGGCCACGTTGCCGTGCCCGAAGATCGCCCAGACCCCGGCGAACAGCGGCACCGTCTCGCCGGCGAGTACCGTACGCTGCGCCGCCAGATAGCGGACGACGGCCTGGGCGGCCGTCAGCCGGATGCGGGTCATGCTCTCCTCCCTCGGGACGCCGGGCCGTCGTCCGGCCGTTCAGTCGTAGGCGCCCATCACGTTCTGGTCGTGGTCGATCACCGAGCCTGTCATGACGCCGGAGTCCGAGGACAGCAGGAACAGCGTCAGGCGCGCCACGTCGTCCGGCTTGATCAGCCGGCCGAACGGCTGCCCGGCCTCGGCTGCGGCCAGCCAGCCCGCCGGACGGCCTTCGGCGCGCTGCACCGCGTCCTCGTTCGGCGTGTCGGTCCAGCCGATGTTGATGGCGTTGACCCGGATCCGATCGCCGCGCAGGCCGTGGGCGAGATTGCGGGTCATCGCCACCAGCGCCGCCTTCGACGCGCTGTACGGCACCAGCTTCGGCTGGCCGCCGTGGCTCGACATCGTCGCGATGTTGACGATCCGGCCGGCGATGCGCTCGCGCCGCATGATCCGTACGGCTTCCTGGGTGAGGAAGAACGGCGCGCGGGCATTGACCGCGAAGATCCGGTCCCAGAGTTCCGGGGTGGTGTCGTCGATGCTGCCGCGGTCGGTGACACCGGCCGCGTTCACCAGCCCGTCGACCCGCCCGAACGTGTCGTCGGCAGCTGCCACGATGGCGCGGCAGGCCGTCACCTCGGCCAGGTCGCCGCGGACGAACACCGGACGGGCACCGAGCGCCTGCAGTTCCCCGGCCACCGCCTCGCCGCGGGCGCGGTCGCGTCCGGTGATGACGATGCCAGCGGCGCCACGCTCGGCGAGCCGCCGGGCGATCGCCGCGCCGATCCCCTGCGTCGAGCCGGTGACGACGAACACCCCGCCGGCGAGGTCGGCCTGGGCGTTCCAGGCGGTCATCGGCCGGCCCCCGGCGGCGGATCGGGCAACGGGAAGCCGGCGGCGTCTGCCATGGCGTGGAGCGCCGGCGCGAGACGCGATCCGCTCGCCATGACGATGGCGCCGCGCGTGATCCCGTCGCCGGCCGTCAGGTCGTTGACCCAGCCGCCGGCGGCGAGCACTAGGGCGGCGCCGGCGAACGAATCCCAGGCGTTCATGTGGCCTTCGATGTAGGCGACGTAGCGGCCGGCCGCGACGTGGGCGAGCCCGAGGGCGCCGGAACCGGAGCGGTGGTACATCCCGCCGGCGTCGATCAGGCGGTCCAGGAACGACACGGTGGGCGCCTTCGGGATCCGGAACGAGAAGCCGACCTCGGTCAGCCCGGCCCGGAAATCCTCGGTATCGATGGGAGCGATCGGCCGGCCGTTGCAGACCGCCCCGGCACCGACGGCGCCAACGAAGCACTCGTCGGCGCACGGATCGACGATCACCCCGGCGGCGATCCGGCCGTCGACCATCAGCCCGACCGACACGCACCAGGTCGGCAGCCCGGCGAGAAAGCACTGGGTACCGTCGATCGGATCGACGACCCAGGCGGCGCCGCGCTCGTAGTCGCCGCCTCCGCCGGATTCCTCGCCCAGGAACCCGTCCTGCGGGAAGCGGTCGGCCAAGCCTGAACGGATCAGCTCCTCGACCTCGCGGTCGGCCCGGCTGACGACGTCCTGCAGCCCCTTGCTCTCGACCACCAGCGCGTCGCGCTCCCGGAAGTGCCGAAGCGCCACCGCCGCGGCGTCGCGGGTGAGTTCCTCCGCGAAGGCCAGCCGCTCGCGGACACCGGGATCGACGCCGTCCATCGCCATCACAGTTTCGGCACGGGTCACGACATGCACGGGACTCATTGCGGTCGGTCCAGTTATTTTGAAGAATATCGAATAGATGGCCCCAGATTCGGGAGCCGTCGCAACGATAAACAATGGCCGGCGCGTCACGACGCCGCCTGAGGGAGGATAAGATGCATCGTTTCGCAAGGCTCGCCAGCCTCGGCGCGCTCGCCGCCGGCCTGCTCGGTTTCGGTGCCGGCCCGGCGGACGCCGCCGGCAAGCTGACGCTCTACTGCAGCCCGCAGATCGAGTGGTGCAACCTGATGGTCGAGGCCTTCGAGAAGGAGACCGGCATCAAGGTGGCGATGACCCGCAAGAGCTCGGGCGAGACCTTCGCGCAGATCAAGGCCGAGGCCAGCAACCCGAAGGGGGACGTGTGGTGGGGCGGCACCGGCGACCCGCACCTGCAGGCGGCCGAGGAAGGCCTGACCGAGGCCTACATCTCGCCGATGCGCAAGGAACTGCAGGACTGGGCGCTGTCGCAGGCCAAGGCCGCGAACGACCGGACCATCGGCATCTACGCGGGCGCGCTCGGCTTCGGCTACAACAAGGACCTGCTGGCCAAGGCCGGGCTGCCGGAGCCGAAATGCTGGGCCGACCTGGTCAAGCCGGAGTTCAAGGGCCACGTTCAGATGGCCAACCCGAACTCCTCCGGCACCGCCTACACGACACTGGCGACCATCATCCAGATCATGGGCGAGGATAAGGGCTTCGAGTTCATGAAGGCCCTGCACAAGAACATCAACCAGTACACCAAGTCGGGCTCAGCCCCGATCAAGGCGGCGGCGCGCGGCGAGACCACGGTCGGCATCGTGTTCCTGCACGACGCCGTGACCCAGGTGGTGTCCGGCTTCCCGGTGGTTCCGGTGGCGCCGTGCGAGGGAACCGGCTACGAGATCGGCTCGATGAGCATCATCAAGGGCGCCCGAAATCTGGAAGAGGCGAAGAAGTTCTACGACTTCGCGCTGCGGGCCGACGTCCAGGAGATGGCGGTCCAGGCCAAGGCCTACCAGGTCATGTCCAACAAGGCCGCGAAGCCTGCCAAGGAGTCGCCGGACCTGAGCGCGATCAAGCTGATCGACTACGACTTCAAGAAGTACGGCTCCTCCGACGAGCGCAAGCGGCTGCTGGCGAAGTGGGACAGCGACGTGAAGCCGCTGCCGCAGTGAGCCTGCGGCCCGCGTCGTGAATGGACTGAACCGGACCGTCCTCGGCTGGCAGGCCCTGGCTGCAGCGGGCTTCCTGCTGCTGCCCTGGTACGCCCTCGAGGACGGTTTCTGGAGCTTCGCCTGGCTGTTCGACGGTTATCCGTTCGATGCCGACTACGCGCCGGCGATCGTGTTGCTGATGCAGGGCGAGAAGCCCTGGCTGTGGCCGGTCGCCGGGTTCCTCGCCCTCCCCCTCCTGGCGCTCGGCCGGCCACGCACCGACCGGCTCGCCCAATGGATCCTGCTGGCGGCCGGCGGTCTCGGCGTCGCCTACATCCTGGGCCAGGGCTTCGCAATCGGGATTCCCGGGTGGACCTTCGCCTCGCTCGAGGCGGCGTTCGGCCCGCTCGGCGACCGGCAGTTCGGCATGGGCTACGGCGCCCTGCTGGCGGCGGCCGGCCTGTTCTTCCTGTTCACCCTCGGCTGCGCCTACCGCGGCGCGGTGAACGGCGACGGGTTCGTGGTCGGCTCCATCGGGCTGATCGTGATGGTCGTCGCGCTGTTCATCTTCTTCCCGGTGTCCCGCATCCTGGTCAGCGCGCTGCAGACCAACGAGGGCGCGCTGTCGCTGACCGTGTTCCTCGACAAGTTCCTCACGGGCAAGATCTGGGGCCTCGACTGCGTCTACAGCCACCGCGCATGCGGGGTGGCGTGGAACTCCCTCGCGTTGGCGGTCGCTGTCGGCGCCGGCACCACGCTGCTCGGGCTGGCCTTCGCCCTGGTGGTGACCCGCACCGGGTTTCCTGCAAAGCGGCTGTTCCGCGGCCTGACGGTGCTGCCAATCATCACACCACCCTTCGTCATCGGCCTGGCGCTGATCCTGCTGTTCGGGCAGTCCGGCGCGGTGACCAGCTTCCTCGAATGGGCGTTCGGCATCCCGGCCAGCCGCTGGCTGTACGGCTTCAGCGGGGTATGGCTGGCGCAGATGCTGGCATTCACGCCGATCGCCTTCCTGGTGCTGATCGGCGTGGTGGAGGGGGTCAGCCCGTCGGTCGAGGAAGCGGCGCAGACCCTGCGCGCCGATGCCTGGACGACGCTGCGCACGGTTTCCCTGCCGCTGATGCGCCCCGGCCTCGCCAACGCGTTCCTGCTCGGCTTCATCGAGAGCATGGCCGACTTCGGCAACCCGATGGTGCTCGGCGGCAACTTCAACGTGCTGTCGACCGAGATCTTCTTCGCCATCGTCGGCGCTCAGTACGACCAGGGTCGGGCCGCCGTGCTGGCGCTGGTGCTGCTGTTCTTCACCCTGCTGGCGTTCTGGGCCCAGCGCCGCTGGCTCGGGCGGAAGTCCTACACCTCGGTGACCGGCAAGGGCGACGCCGGGGTGCCGGTGGCGCTGCCGCCCCGATTCTCCGGCCTGATCCTCGGCGTCACGGTCCCCTGGGCGGCGATGACGGCGGTGATCTACGCGACCATCATGTTCGGCGGCTTCGTGAACCTGTGGGGCCTCGACAACACGCTGACCCTGCGCCACTACGTCGACGCCTTCGGGGTGACGGTCGGCGACCACGGGCTGGTGTGGAGCGGCGGCGCCTGGAACTCGTTCTTCACCACCATCGCCATCTCGACGATCTCGGCGCCGCTGACCGCGGCGATCGGCCTGCTGACCGCCTACCTGCTGGTGCGCCAGCGCTTCCTCGGCAAGCAGGCGTTCGAGTTCGGCACCATGCTCAGCTTCGCGATCCCGGGCACGGTGATCGGCGTCAGCTACGTGCTGGCGTTCAACGTGCCGCCGCTGGAGCTGACCGGCACCGGCATTATCCTGGTGATCTCCTTCGTATTCCGGAACATGCCGGTCGGCGTGCGCGCCGGGGTGGCGGCGATGAGCCAGCTCGACTCCAGCCTCGACGAGGCCTCGCTGACCCTCGGGGCAAGCTCCTGGCAGACCATCCGCCGGGTGGTGCTGCCGCTGCTGCGGCCGGCGATCCTGGCGGCACTGGTCTACAGCTTCGTGCGCGCCATGACGGCGATCAGCGCGGTGATCTTCCTGGTCAGCGCCGAGTACGACATGGCCACCGCCTACATCCTCGGGCGCGTCGAGAACAACGACTACGGCCTGTCGATCGCCTACTCCTCGGTGCTGATCCTCGTCATGTTCGCCGCCATCATGGTGTTCCAGTTGCTGGTCGGCGAGCGCCGGCTCGGCCGGCGCAGCGCGGCGCAGCCCGCGAAACTCGACCTCGGAGGACAGCCCGCATGACCGCATCCTTCGGCGGCCGCGCCGCCTCGGTCCGCTTCGACCGGGTGACCAAGGCGTTCGGCGATTTCGTCGCGGTCGACGCAGTGTCGTTCGAGGTGGCCCCGGGCAGCCTCGCGACGCTGCTGGGCCCGAGCGGCTGCGGCAAGACCACCACGCTGCGGATGATCGCCGGCCTCGAGTTGTCGACCGCCGGGCGGATCTGGATCGGCGACCACGACGTGACCGGCCTGCCGGCGACCCGGCGCGACGTCTCGATGGTGTTCCAGTCCTACGCCCTGTTCCCGCACATGACGGTCCAGGAAAACGTCGCCTACGGCTTCACCGTCTCCGGCACGCCGAAGGCCGAGGCGAAGGAGCGGGCCGACCAGGGGCTGGCGCTGGTCGGCCTCAAGGGCTTCGGGGCCCGGCTGCCGAGCGAGCTGTCGGGCGGCCAGCAGCAGCGCGTGGCGGTCGCCCGCGCCCTGGTGCTGGAGCCAGAGGTGCTGCTGTTCGACGAGCCGCTTTCCAACCTCGACGCCAAGCTGCGCCGCCGGGTGCGCGAGGAGATCCGCGACATCCAGCGTTCGCTCGGCCTGACCGTGGTGTACGTCACCCACGACCAGGAGGAGGCGCTGGCGGTCTCGGACAAGGTGATCGTGATGCGCAACGCCGCGATCGCCCAGGAGGGCACTCCCCGCGAATTGTACGAGCAGCCGGCGGACCGCTTCGTCGCCGACTTCATCGGCGACGCCAATCTCGTCGATGCCGAGATCCTGGAGACCGATGGCGACCTCGCACGGGTATCGATCGGCGGGATCGAGGTTCGGGCGCCCGGCCGCGGCCTGCCCGCCGGCCCGGTGCTGACGGCGATCCGTCCCGAGGCCGTGCTGCTGGACGCGCAGGGCGAGGAAGGACTGGCAGGGACCGTGGTCAAGGCCGCCTATCTCGGCAAGCATCTGGAGTACACGGTCGACTCCCCGGTCGGCGAGTTGTTCGTCATCGACCGCAGGGTGGCCGCGCCGCTGTCGCCCGGGACCGGGGTTGCGATCCGCTTCGGCGACCGGATCGCCCTGGTTCCGGACGACCGGTAGGCCGACGGCGGCCGGCTCCGGCGGTATGTCCGCCCGCGCTCAGCCCAGCCGCACCGGCGTCCCGGTCTCCAGCGAACGTTGCGCCGCGTCGGCTAGGCGCAGGGCCGCCAGTCCGTCATCGCCGGTCGGCGCCGGCGGCCGCCCGGCTCCGACCGCCTCGATGAAGGCGTCGAGTTCGGCCCGGTAGGCCGGGCCGTAGCGCTCCAGGAAGAAATGCAGGACCGGGTCGCGGGCGAAGCCGTCGGCGGTGGCCATCTCGACGGTCGTGGCGCGCTGATTGCCGGCCCGCAGCATGCCGGCCGAGCCGTGGCACTCGATGCGCTGGTCGTAGCCGTACGTCGCGCGCCGCGAGTTGCTGATCTGGGCGAGCCGGCCCGAGGCGGTGCGCAGGGTGACGACGGCGGTATCGACGTCGCCGGCCTCGGCGATTGCCGGGTCGACCAGGGCCGAGCCCATGGCATGCACCTCGACCGGTTCCTCTCCCAGCAACCAGCGGGCCATGTCGAGGTCGTGGATCATCATGTCGCGGAACAGCCCGCCGCTGACCCGGATGTAGGAGACCGGCGGCGGAGCCGGGTCGCGGCTGGCGATGGTGACGATCTCAGGGGTCCCGACGGCGCCGGCGTCGAGCCGCGCCTTCAGGCTGGCGAAGCTGGCGTCGAAGCGACGGTTGAAACCGACCGCCAGGGGGACGCCGGCCGCCGAGGCGGCGCGCACCGCCACCTCGGCGCGGCCGATGTCCAGGTCGATCGGCTTCTCGCAGAGGATGGCCTTTCCGGCGGCGGCCGCCGCCTCGATCAGCGGGGCGTGACTGTCGGTGGAGGTGGCGATCAGTACGGCGTCGACGTCGGTCGCCGCCAGCGCCTCTGTGACCGCCGCAGCACGGGCACCGTGTGCCGCGGCGACCTCCGCGGCCGCGGATGGTACCGCGTCGGCGACGGCGGTCAGCCTCGCCGCCGAATGGGCAGCGATATTGGCGGCGTGCAGCCGACCGATCCGGCCGGCGCCCAGCAGAGCGAATCTGAGCATCGTTCCTCCAGCGTTCTTCGGCCGGGCAAGGTCGGCCTTCCGGCCAATCATGCGGTCAGTCACCGTTCCACGCCATCGCGTCCCAATGCGCATACCCCAGACGCCCCGGACGGCACCCCTCGCAATTGTATATCAAGGCTCCAGACTCAGTTCCTCGGGCCGGATCGGAGCATCAAGCACGATAGGGCCCAGTTATCACGTATACGGCAGCCTTCAGCGGTAACCGCCGATTGGCATATCTGGCGGTCGGCGCTCACCGAACCTATCCCAGAAGCGCTCGAGCAGATGCTGCGTGCACGCATCGAGAGTCGCGTTATCGCCGTCGAATATCGGGTCGTTACAGACAACAGCGGGGTCGAAGCTCGGCTCAGACCATGAACGTCCGCTGAACTAGTTTCGGCCCAAAAGCGGGATCCGAAAGCCTCTTGCTGGCGCCATTCCGAACTCAACGGCAATCGGAAGAGGTGTGTTGAGATGGTCCAGCATCGCGCGGACAGTTTCTCGTAGCAGGCGATGTGTCTGTGGACACCGAGATAAGGTGTTTCAGGGAACTGGAGGTGGGAGATGCCGCGACGGCAGTTCACTCGTGAGTTCCAGGTAGAGGCGGCTCGTCTGGTGAAGGGGCGGGGTGTCTCGGTGGCGCAGGCGGCTCGGGACCTGGACGTTCACGAGAACGTGCTGCGCAAGTGGGTGAAGGCACTGTCGGCCGATCCGGCCCAGGCGTTCCCCGGGCATGGCCAGATGAAGCCGGAGCCGCTCGAGATCGAACGGCTCCGGCGCGAGGGGGCGAAGCTGAAGGCGGAGCGCGACATCCTGAAAAAGGCCGCGGCCTACTTCGCGAGGGAAGCGCTTTGACATTCGCCTTCATCGCGAAGCACCGATCGATCTGGCCGGTGGCATGGCTATGCGAAGCCTTGGGTGTCTCACGGTCGAGCTTCCACGACCGGCTGGCGCGGCCCCCGAGCCGCGGAGCCAGGGATGACGAGGCTGTCGGCTCGCAGGTGCGGGCGAGCTTTCTCGCCAGCGAGACCGGACCTACGGTGCGAGGCGGGTCTGGCACGACGTGCTGTCCCAGGGCGTTGCCTGCGGCCTGC
>Ga0070728_10000558_pt1 | contig 70783 bp, 68 predicted proteins | sample tdDd471_FD_66723 | JGI IMG/M metagenome (GOLD analysis project Ga0070728, IMG submission 66723) | Marine sediment microbial communities from the Atlantic coast under amendment with organic carbon and nitrate - tdDd47.1 | ecosystem: Environmental > Aquatic > Marine > Coastal > Sediment | place... | reverse complement strand
GATATGGCAAGCTGTTAAAGCAGTTAAGCCCTACCGGTCCGGGATGGGACGGTACCTACAATGGCGAATTGATGCCGTCAAGTGACTATTGGTTCACCATAGATTACAGGGAATTGGGCGAAAGCGAAGGGGCCCAAAAGCAGTTTAAGGCACACTTTAGTTTAAAGAGGTAAGGGTCAGAAAGGCTTTCTCTCGATATAAAACAAAAAAACTCAGACAAAACATATCTTGTCTGAGTTCTAATTTATAATAAAACTGTATCGTTTTTAAAGGTTAAATGCAGCAGTAACGGTCACGTTTGTAAATCTGGAATCCAAAGAAGCGCTGCTAGGAAAACCAGAGTTGTTGTATAATCTATATTCCGCTGTTTGTTTGGCTTGATCAAAAGCCATATCCAATTTAAAGCTTCCAAAACTATAACCCAACCCTAAAGAATAACCTTTAAGGTCTCCTAAGGTGTTACCATTTTTATAAGGACTTTCTTCCAATCTGTAGCCACCTCTTAAACTAAGTTGTTTCAACCTTATTTCACCACCAATTTTATAGGTAGAAGCAGTGGTTAGTTGATTGTTTATAGCGTTGTTTTGTGTTGCAAAATAGGCATCGGATGTTGGTTTGAATTTAGTGTTGCTGTAATCTTTTAAGGAATAGTCAAAACTTATCAATCCGTATTCACCAAAAATATAAGCCAAGCTACCTGTGAATTTTCCAGGAGTTTGAAGATTATAAGAAGGGTAAATATTGATAATGTTAGAGATGTAACCTATATCTGGATCTGCAATGTTGGAATCAATACCTTGAATCAATTCTTCTTCAATTCGGTACCATGTAGGAGAATTATAGGAAATCCCCAACCTTAAATCATTGGTGATTTTCGCTATAGCACCTAGTTGAAATGAAAAACCTGAACCATAAGTAGAAAGCCAGTTTTCGAAAACAATATTCTTTGTTAAGGAATCTGGGTCGTTATTGGTTTCATAGAAGCTTGTAAATTTATCATAATTAATAAAATGGGAGTTCAAATTAATACCAAGATATAATCTATCCTTATAGGAAGTGGCAAAATTTAAAGAGAATTTTCCGTTGTAACCCGAAGAAGCATAATAAAATTCTTGGTAATATGAATCTGCTGGAGCTGTATTTGAAAAATAGTTGGTTTCATCATCATTGGTACTGTTGTCTAGATTCACCGGGTCTATAATCCCTGCCCAGTACCCTAAAAACACTTGCTGAACAGGATATCCATATGCAGGGCTGGAACCAATATCTGCATAAGCTTCTTCAATATATTCTCCTGGTTGCAGTTTCAACACTCCAAATGGAATAGCTTGTTTTTCCGTAATATCTAAAAAATATCTATCAATGGAGGTTGAATTTGTACCATATGCCAACCAATCGTTGTTGTAATTTTGAACTTTATCATAGGCTGCACTAAACGCAAATTTTGTCCAATCTGAATTTGAATTTCTATTGTAAAAAACAAACGCAGCACCAGTTTGGTTTAAATCAATGTTTGATTCTTTAGAGGTATTGAAACCATTAAAGTATTGAACATCATTTTTTATGTTGTTATTAGATAGAGACAAAGATATATGACTATTATTGAATATGGCTGAACCGGCTGGATTTATGCTTACAGCACTCATGTCTCCCCCTAAAGCGCCAAACGCGCCACTTAAGCCTCTATATCTTGCAGTTCCTTGAATTTCATCCTGTGTGTATCTAACAGCGTCTGTAACATCTTGGGCGTAAATAATACCCGTAGAAAGAATGCCTACGAATAGTAAAAGTAACTTTTTCATATTTTTCTTTTTCTTTTAGTCAATTTTATCTTCTGCCTCTAGAACCACCAGAAACTCTACCTCCCCCTCCAGATGAAAAGGATGGTGAACTACCAGAAGATCTACTTGGTGAATAAGATCTGCTAGGAGAATTTGTTCTTGGAGTTGAATTTGTTCTTGGCCTAGGCGTAACGTTATTCGATTTTGGCCTTGTTCTAGGTTTTACCGTAGAATTTGGCTTCACAGTAGAATTGTCTCTTGTTCTTGGTCTTACTGTGGAGTTAGGACTAACCGTTGAATTATCCCTGGTTCTTGGTCTAACGGTTGTATTTGATCTAGTATCGGAATTGCTTCTTGTTCCTGGAGTGGCATATCCCAGATTAGAACGTGTTGTTCTAGTTCTGGAATTATAGTAATTATTGGTTCTGTTGTTATAATAGTTACCTGAATAGTAATTTCCACGTCTGCCATAATTGTAGGCTAAACCTCTACCTCCATAAGCATAGTAACCACCATAGTATCCACCATAATAACCTCCATAATACGGGTAACCAGGATACGGATACCAAGGACTGTAATAGCCCCAACCAAAACTGTAATAAGGATAGTATCCACCATAATAATATGGAGAGTACCATGGGTTATAGCCCCAGCCAAAACCATAGTTAAACCCAGTGCTAATGGTAATGGAAATGTCATTGCTGTCTTCACCCCAACCTGCATAACTATTATACTCCACATCAGAAGTGTCTTGAGCTACAGCATATTCCCCTTCATAGGAATCAACATCTGTAAAAATAGCATCTTCATTTTCTTCTTCAGGGAGCTGATATTCTAAAGACTTTTCTTTAAAGTAATTCTTATAAAAGGTTTGACTGCTGCTTTCTTTTTCAGTAACCGTAACGGCATCTTCTTGATATTCAACAGGTGTGTCTGAACTATAAATACCATCATTGTCATTTACGGCATATTGCGATGATCCACAAGATGCCAAAACAGCAAACAAGCTAAAAACAGCTATATATGGTGTTTTAGTTAAAAAGGAGTTATTTATTTGCATATCTCTTGATTTTAATTGTTGAACATAACAAAAATAGTTAGTTTTGCGCAACTATTTTTATATTTAACATAATCACAATATTTGTGCCAAAACCCTGAATATGAGTAAAAATCTTACAAGTAGAGCAGAAGACTATTCTAAATGGTATAACGAACTTGTTGTTAAGGCCGACCTTGCGGAAAATTCTGCCGTTAGAGGATGTATGGTAATTAAGCCTTATGGCTATGCCATTTGGGAAAAGATGCAAGCAGAATTGGACCGTATGTTTAAAGAAACCGGTCATGAAAACGCATATTTTCCTTTGTTTGTGCCTAAAAGCTTGTTTGAAGCCGAGGAAAAAAATGCCGAAGGTTTTGCCAAAGAATGTGCCATTGTTACTCATTACAGATTACAAAATGATCCTGAGAATCCTGGGAAGTTACGTGTGGATCCAGAGGCAAAGTTAGAGGAAGAACTTATAGTAAGGCCAACTAGTGAGGCTATTATCTGGAACACCTATAAAGGATGGATTCAATCTTATAGGGATTTACCATTGTTAATAAACCAATGGGCAAATGTGGTGCGTTGGGAAATGAGAACGCGATTGTTTTTGCGTACAGCCGAGTTTTTATGGCAAGAAGGACATACAGCTCATGAAACCAAAGCAGAAGCTATTAAAGAAGCAGAATTGATGAACAATGTTTATGCAACATTTGCCGAAAACTTTATGGCAATTCCAGTTGTTAAGGGCGTAAAAACAGAAAGTGAACGTTTTGCAGGTGCTGTAGAAACCTACTGTATTGAAGCTTTAATGCAAGATGGTAAAGCCTTACAAGCAGGGACATCTCATTTCTTGGGTCAGAATTTCGCCAAGGCATTTGATGTAAAATTTACTTCCAAAGAAGGGAAACAAGATTATGTTTGGGCGACTTCATGGGGAGTTTCAACTAGGCTTATGGGAGCTTTAATCATGACCCACAGTGATGATAAAGGATTGGTGTTGCCTCCAAACCTGGCGCCTAATCAAGTGGTCATTGTTCCTATTTACAAAACCGATGAACAGTTTGAAGAAATCACCAAACTTGCTAATTTAATGATGAGCGACCTTAGAGCCAAACATATTTCTGTGAAGTATGACAACAGAACCACCTTAAGGCCTGGAGCCAAATTTGCACAACACGAATTGCAAGGAGTGCCTTTAAGGATAGCCATTGGGCCTAAGGATTTGGAAAATGGAACTGTGGAATTGGCAAGAAGGGATACGCTTACAAAAGAGGTTATTGCATTGGATACCTTAACATCTACTGTTGAAGGATTAATGATTGAGATACAAAATTCTTTATACAAAAAAGCCTTGGAGTTTAGGGATTCCCACATAACTTTAGTGGATAGTTTTGATGATTTTAAAACTGTTTTGGAAACAAAAGGAGGTTTTATTTCTGCTCATTGGGATGGAACAGCAGAAACCGAAGCCAAAATCAAAGAGCTCACAAAAGCCACCATACGATGTATCCCAATAGATGAGATAGCAGAAAATGGAACTTGTGTCTATACAGGAAAACCTTCAAAAGGTAGAGTGTTGTTCGCAAAAGCATATTAATAAAAAATTTTTCAAAAAAAATACAACAAGGTATTGCAACATTTAAAAATAGTTGTATTTTTGCACCCGCTTGAATGACATAAAAGTTAATAAGTATGTCAGGAAGGTTTACAATGGAAACATTGTTAGTTATTTTGAAAAGTATTGCAAGTTTAAATATATAATTATATATTTGCGCACTCAAAACAAAATGGCCCGTTCGTCTATCGGCTAGGACGCCAGGTTTTCATCCTGGTAAGAGGGGTTCGATTCCCCTACGGGCTACAATTTTTATAAAAGAAAGATAATATAATGGCAAATCATAAGTCAGCATTAAAGAGAATTAGAAGTAACGAAGCGAAACGTTTAAGAAATAGATATAAGCATAAAACAACACGTAATGCTATTAAGAGATTACGTGATATGGAATCTAAATCTGAGGCTGAGGCTTTCTTTCCAGAGATTGTATCTATGATTGATAAGTTAGCAAAGAAGAACATTATTCATGCTAACAAAGCTTCTAATTTAAAATCTAAATTGTCCAAACACGTGGCTTCTTTATAAGAAGCACTTAAGATAACTTTTTTAAAAACCTTTCAAATTGAAAGGTTTTTTTTGTGCTTAAATACATTAGGATGAACAAAACAAAAACCTTGGGAAACCAAGGCTTTGTTTGTTATTTGTTGTTTCAACAATATTACCCATTCATTGAAATCAAGAACTCTTCATTATTTCTGGTCTGTTTAAATCTTTCATTAATAAACTCCATGGCTTCCACAGGGTTCATATCTGCTAGATATTTACGCATGACCCACATTCTTTGAATGGTGTTTTCTTCCAATAATAAATCATCACGTCTGGTACTTGAAGAAGTCAGGTCAATTGCAGGGAAAATTCTACGATTAGAGATTTTTCTATCTAATTGCAGTTCCATGTTTCCAGTTCCTTTAAACTCTTCAAAAATCACTTCATCCATTTTTGAGCCTGTTTCTGTTAATGCTGTAGCAATTATGGTTAAAGATCCACCATTTTCAATATTTCTGGCAGCACCAAAGAAACGTTTTGGCTTGTGTAAGGCATTGGCATCTACACCACCGCTTAATATTTTTCCTGAAGCAGGTTGTACTGTGTTGTATGCTCTGGCCAAACGTGTTATGGAGTCAAGTAAGATTACAACATCGTGACCACATTCCACCAATCTTTTAGCTTTTTCCAAAACGATATCTGCAATTTTTACATGTTCGTGTGCTTCTTTGTCAAAAGTTGAAGCAATAACCTCGCCACGAACATTACGTTGCATGTCTGTTACCTCTTCAGGACGTTCGTCTATAAGCAAAATCATTTGATAAACTTCTGGATGATTGGCAGCAATGGCATTGGCCACATCCTTAAGCAACATGGTTTTACCAGTTTTAGGTTGCGAAACAATCATACCACGTTGACCTTTTCCTATAGGAGAGAACAAATCCATAATTCTTGTTGAAATGGTGCTTTGTCTTTCGGCTATATTAAATTTTTCTTGAGGAAAAAGTGGTGTTAAATGTTCAAAAGACACTCTGTCCCTAACCACTTCTGGGTTTAAACCATTAATCTTGATCACTTTAATTAAGGGAAAATACTTTTCGCCTTCTTTAGGTGGTCTTACGTTTCCAAGAACGGTATCACCTTTCTTTAAGCCAAATAATCTGATTTGGGATTGAGATACATAAATATCATCTGGAGAGGATAAATAATTATAATCTGAAGAACGTAAAAAACCATATCCATCTTGCATTACATCCAAAACCCCTTCACTTTCTATAATGGCGTCAAACTCAAAATCCGGTTCGCGATATCTATTTCTAGTATCCTTGTTCCCGTTGTTGTTTGAATTTTGGTTTTTGTTTTGGTTTTGATTTTTGTTGTCCTTTTTTGAACGATTTTGATTATCGCTTTTAGAACTGCTTTTTTGATCAGCTTTATCCTTATTGCCAGAATCTTTATTGTGGGTTGGTTTGGAAGAACTTTGATGTTGGGGTTTTTGGTTGTCAGCTTTTGGGGTTTCAGCTTTGGGAGCATCTGTTTTGGTGTCTTGCTGAGGTTTGTTGTCGCTTTTTTTGGCTTCCTTATTGGGACGCTGTATGCGCTCTCTTTGTTTTTTTTGCTGTTGAGGCTTTTGGGCTTCGGCTTTTGGAGCTTCTTTTTTAGTGTCCTCTTTAACAACTTCTTTTACTGCTTTTGGGTTTGCAGCTTGGTGATCCAGTATTTGGTATACTAAATCCAGTTTTTTTAATGAACGATATTTGGAAACGTTCAGTTTTTTAGCTATTTCCTGTAACTCAGGAAGCTTCATTTCTTTTAATTGTGAGATTTCAAACATTGATGTTGAATTGAATATTTGTTTTAAAATATTAAAATTGATTTTTTCTGAAAAAAAATTGATTTTATTCTGAAGAATTAACACCTTACAACAGTGGTAGTTGTAATTTGTTATTGCAATTATACAACTTTATTTTATTTATTTTAGTTAATTTATTAAAAAGAAACCATTATTTTTGTCTGCTCAAATTAAGAAAAAAGAATGCTTCAACGAATTCAAACCATATATCTTTTACTGGCTGCTGGTGTTTCTGGTGGACTTATTTATGTGTTTGAATTGTGGACAACCCCAGAAAACGTTAAAGTTTATGCACATGATGTTAATTACATCTTTGCACTGTTCCTGGTGTCTGCTTTTTTCTCTATTTTGTCCATTTCAAGATTTAAACATAGAAAATCCCAATTTATGTTGGGACGACTCAATATATTGTTAAACTTTTTTTTACTAGGGTTATTTTTATATCAATCTCTAAATGTATCTGGAGAGACGCAAGTTTCTGAGAAAGGTATTGGGATTTTCCTCCCTATTATTTCTATCGTGTTGTTGGCTTTGGCCAACAAGGCCATTAAGAAGGATGAAGATCTTGTAAAATCTGTAGATAGATTAAGATAAGCCTTACATCTTAGTAGTATTAGTGCGTAAACCCAAGGTGAAGACCTTGGGTTTTTTATTTAACCATATTTTTTTAAAGGTTTAAACGGCTTTAATTTTTTGGATAAAACTTTTCCAAACCAAGGAAACCTGATTTTTTTGGGAGAGAGCTTATCTGTTTTCAAATTCTATAACTTCCAGATCTTTTATGTTGCTGCCATCTATAACAAAACGAAGCATGGTTCTTACTTTATGAAATCCGTATTTTCCAACAGCTCCTGGATTCATGTGCAATAAGTTCAGTTTTTTGTCTGGCATCACTTTCAATATATGCGAATGTCCACAAATAAAAATATCTGGAGGGTTTTTTCTTAAGGCCTCTCTAATTCTCATGTCGTATTTGTTGGGGTAGCCACCAATATGGGTGATCCATACATCGACAGATTCACACATAAACCTATTGTTTTCAGGGAATTCTGCTCTAACTTCATGGCCATCAATATTTCCAAATACAGCTTTTAAAGGTTTAAGTTTTTTTATTTGGTTGGTTACGTTTAAATCCCCAATGTCTCCAGCGTGCCATACTTCATCAGCGTGTGAGACATGTTTTAAAATGGCATCGTCTATATAACCATGTGTATCGGAAAGTAAGAGTATTTTTTTCATGTGTACATCCCATGAAAATGGGAACCTCATTTATTATTTAACTTTTATTTGAAATTTCAAGAAGGATTAAAATTCTATCTTTGCTTTTCACAAAAGTAGGATAATACATTGAGATATTTTTTAGAGCTTTCATATAACGGAACAGATTATCATGGATGGCAAAATCAACCCAATGCCATTTCTGTACAAGAAGTTTTAGAAAACGCTTTGTCCACTTTGCTGAACAGCACTATTGCCATTGTTGGCGCAGGCCGAACGGATGCTGGAGTACATGCCAAACAAATGTTTGCACATTTTGATACCGAATCCAACTTTAAAACAGAAGATTTAATTTATAAATTGAATTCTTTTTTGCCAAATAATATTGCCATTCACAACCTATTTCAGGTGCAACCGGAAGCTCATGCCAGGTTCCATGCCTTAAGTCGTGCATATGTGTACCGTATCTCTTTACAAAAAGATGTTTTTAATTATAATGGCTCTTATTATGTTAAACAACATTTAAATGTGCCCAAGATGCAACAAGCTTCAAAATTATTATTGGGTCATAAAGATTTTCAATGTTTTTCCAAAAGTAATACAGATGTAAAGACGTATTATTGTAATATCATGGAAGCCGAATGGAATTTGGTAGGTCACGAACTGCAATTTTCCATTAAAGCAGATAGGTTTTTAAGAAATATGGTTCGTGCCATTGTGGGCACATTACTAAACATTGGTTTAGGGAAACTGGAGGTAGAAGATTTGCACAGCATCATAGCTTCTAAAAGTAGGAGTGAAGCTGGGTTTTCTGTTCCTGCGCATGGTTTGTATCTGACAGAAGTGACTTATCCGGAAACCATTAAATTAAATAACTAAGAAACATTCCAGGATTGGGAATATATGAGCAAAGTAGATACCATATTGGAAATAGATTTGTTTAAAAAACTTTTAAAGTTTATTAAGCCTTACAAACACATTTTTATTGGCGTGCTTGTAGCTGTTATACTTCTTGCCATTTTTGGCGCATTAAGACCTTATATCTTACAACAAGCCATAGATCAAAAAATTGCAACCAAAACCATTGAAGGGTTTTTGCCTTATATATTAATCATGGCAGCACTTTTAATAGCAGAAGTTGTTTGTCAGTTATTGTTTATCTACTATTCAGGTTTTTTGGGTCAAAGTGTGGTTAAAGACATTCGTGTAAAGCTCTTTGATCATATGATTCGTTTTAGGATGAAATATTTCGATAACTCATCTGTAGGTGTTTTAATAACAAGGGCAGTTACTGATATGGAGCGTATTGCAGATGTTTTTGGCGAAGGGTTTTTTATGATTTTTAGGGATTTGCTAACCATGTTGGTGGTCTCCATTGTCATGCTATACATGAATTGGGAACTAAGTTTTATAGTCTTTTTAATGTTGCCACTAGTGCTATATGCAACCAGGTTGTTCCAAAAATACATGAAACGGGCTTTTGAGGAAGTGAGAACCGAAGTTTCAAATTTAAACTCTTTTGTACAGGAGCGTATTACCGGAATGAAAATCCTTCAGTTGTTTACAAGGGAAGAAACCGAATATAAAAAGTTTCAAGAAATAAACTCACGACATAAAAAAGGTTGGCTAAAAACGGTTTGGTACAACTCTATCTTTTTTCCAATTGCAGAGCTGTCTTCCTCGATAACCATTGGACTTATTGCTTGGTATGGCGGATTGAACACCGTTATAGACCAAACAGCCAGTCTGGGTGATTTAACGGCTTTTATCATGATGATACCAATGCTCTTTAGGCCTTTGCGTCAAATTGCTGATAAATTTAATACGCTGCAAATGGGAATGGTAGCAGCCAAAAGGGTTTTTAGGGTTTTGGAAACCACATCGCAAATTGATGATCATGGCACTTTGGAAGTTTCTCATTTCAAGGGTCATATTTCTTTTAAGGAGGTGCGTTTTAGCTATGTGGAAGACGAAGAAGTACTGAAAGGCATTTCTTTTGATGTGGAAGTGGGTGAAACAGTTGCCATAGTTGGAGCAACAGGAGCAGGAAAATCCACCATTATAAATTTGCTCAATAGATTTTACGATATACAAAAAGGAACCATTTGTATAGACGATATTAATATCAAAGAGATAAAACTGGCTTCTTTAAGGACCCAAATTGCTATTGTATTGCAAGACGTATTTTTATTTGCCGATACCATTTTAAGCAATATCACTCTCAATAACCCAAACATTACCTTAGAAGATGTTGAACAGGCAGCAAAAGATATAGGAATTCATGACTTTATTATGAGTTTGCCAAATGCGTATCATTACAATGTAAAAGAAAGAGGCGCCATGTTATCTTCTGGTCAAAGACAACTGATTTCTTTTTTAAGGGCTTATGTTACCAATCCAAGTATTCTGGTATTGGATGAAGCGACATCTTCAGTAGATTCTTATTCCGAACAACTTATTCAAAACGCCACCTATAAAATTACCAAAGGCAGGACATCCATAGTAATTGCACATAGATTGGCTACCATTAAAAAAGCCGATAAGATAATAGTTATGGATGAAGGAAAAATAGTGGAAATTGGCACACATCAAGAATTGCTTAAAATTGAAGAAGGTTTTTATAGAAATTTATACGAAGTTCAGTTTTTAAAAGAAGAAGTGCTCTAGATTATAAAATTTAAAAAGTTACTTTTTATTAAAAACTAAGCCAAGTCTTTCTTGATAAGTTGTGTTAACTCTTGCATGTCCTTGAACATAATAAATTCACCATCCTTAAAATAAGAAATCTGGCCAGTTTCTTCGCTCACTACCAAAGCCAAGGCATCTGTTTTTTCTGTGATGCCAACAGCTGCCCGATGTCTTAAGCCAAACCGTTGAGGTAAGTTTTTTTCGTTGCTTACAGGCAAAATAACCCTTGTGGCCTTTACTATATTGTCAACCACTATAATAGCTCCATCATGCAACGGACTGTTTTTAAAAAAAATACTTTCTATAATGGGTTGTGTGATTTTTATACTCATTTCGTCTCCAGTGTTTACCAAAAAATCCAGATTGTTGTTGCATTCAAAAACAATTAGAGCGCCAGTTTTTGTGGAAGACATTTTGTTGCAGGCAGCAACAATGGCATCAACATCTGTTTTATTGTCAGTTTCGGTTTTTAGGAATTTAAGCTGTCCAAAGAATTTCCTGCGTTTGCTAAAATTGGTAGAGCCTACCATTAGTAAAAATTTCCTGATTTCCTGCTGGAAAACCACAATCAAGGCAATAAGCCCAACACTCATAAACCCTCCCAAAATCTTGCTTAACATTTTCATCTGTAAGGCTTCGGTAAGAAGGTAAATAAAATATATAATCACGATACCAATAAAAATATTGATAGCCACAGTGCCTTTAACAAGCTTATATACATAATAGAGTAGAAGTGCTACAAGTAACACATCTATAATGTCTATAACAGTAAATTTTAATAGGTCGTTAAAAATTTCCAAGCGTTTGGTGTTTTGGTAAATTTAGCAAAATATAGTTAATTAAAGAGAAACTCATCGTTGGCAATTATTAGATCCTCTTCTTTTAATTTATTTAATTTGGATTTAATACCAATATAGTCCTGAAAACTAAGTTTGTTGTTTAAAAATAATTGTAAGGTCTTTGTTTCGTTAAAGGATGGGAATAGACGTTTTAGGTCTTTTGAAAAAGTGCCTAAAGTTGTTTTTAAAGTGTCAATATCCAAACCAATAACTTCTATGTTTAAAGGTGTTTGGCAAACCATAAGGTATTCATTGGGTTTTAAATTATGGTTTTCAGGTTGTTTTTCTTTGTAATATACATTTGTAAACTCAATAAAACCTAGGTTGTTGATACTGGTGTCATGACAGGTGTAATAATTCTTGGCAGCATCGTTTTTATGGATTTCTGCATTGCGCTTTTTGTCCTGCAAAAATTTAATCTTTGGAATTGCTTGTTTCAAGGTTAAGCGTTTGTCTACATTTACCAGCCAGTTTGTGGTACTTATAAGTGTCTTTCTGTTAAGTTCTATACTGTCTTTCTTGGTTTCATCATAAAACAAATAAGCTGGAGACACATCAATAATTTCAGTGATGTCTGCTTGTTCCATCTCTGGAAGTTGTACTACTTTGTTGTTGTTACAGGATAAGAACAATAACAGGAATACGATATATAAATGTTTCATCATACAGCTTTTAGTTGGTTTAATAGGGTTACACATTCCATGGCTTCTTTAACGTCATGAACCCTTAAAATGGAGGCTCCTTTCTGTAGGGCAACTGTGTTTAAAACGGTTGTGCCATTTAGGGCATCTTTGGGAGCGTTTTTTAAAGTTTTATAAATCATGGATTTTCTGGAAAGGCCTGTTAAAATAGCTTTGTCCAGTGTTTTTAAAAGTTCCAGGTGCTTTAAAAGTTCAAAATTCTGTTCTGTGGTTTTTGCAAACCCAAAACCTGGATCTATTATCACATCTATAATTCCCAGGGCATGTGCTTTGGCAATTCTTTCAGAGAAATAGAACAAAATATCTTTCATAAGATTCTTGTAGTCGGTTTGCTGTTGCATGGTTTGTGGCGTCCCTTTCATGTGCATCATAATGTAGGGCACTTTAAGTGTTGCTATTGTAGGAAGCATGTTTTCATCCAATTTTCCGGCAGAAATGTCATTAATCAATGCAGCACCAGCTTCAATACCATGTTTGGCTACCTGACTTCTAAAAGTATCTATGGAAATTAAAATTTCTGGAAATTCTTTTATAATTAAAGAAATTATGGGCAGTAAGCGTTTTAGTTCTTCAGCTTCTTCAATATGTGTTGCATTTGGTCTGGAACTATAAGCGCCAATATCAACAAAAGTCGCTCCAGATTTCAACATTATATAAACTTGGGAAAGTATGTCGCTTTCGTTTTTGTATTTGCCACCATCGTAGAAGGAGTCTGGTGTCAGGTTTAAAATTCCCATGACTTTTGGAGTGGATAAATCAATGAGGTTGCCTTTGCAATTAATAGTCATATAAGTATTTCAAGTTCAAAATTAATAAAGCAAAATTAATATAATCACAATAAAACATTCATGTATTCGTGGCAAAATAAAAACATTCCTTAAGGAACTTTGAACTCTGAATTATTTAAGCGAAATTTACGCAAAATTCATTTTAATCCATGCAAGATACTTCAAAACAATACGACGCTGTAATAAAAACATGTAGAGACTTATTCATTAAAAAAATGAAGGATTACGGTAGTGCTTGGCGTATTTTACGTTTGCCATCGCTTAGAGATCAAATTTTTATTAAAGCAAAACGTATTCGTGGTTTGCAAGAAAACAAGGTGCAAAAAGTTAACGAAGGTCAAGAGAGTGAGTTTATAGGTATTGTTAATTATTGTGTAATGGCGTTGGTGCAATTGGAAAAGGGCGTGGTTGAGCAACCGGATTTTTCCATAGATGAAGCCATAAAATTATATGATGAAAAGGTGGCTGTAACCAAACAGCTTATGATGGACAAAAACCATGACTATGGCGAAGCTTGGCGAGATATGCTAGTTAGTAGTTTAACCGACCTGATTCTTCAAAAGTTACTGAGAGTTAAACAAATTGAAGAAAATAAAAGAGAAACTTTAGTGAGCGAAGGTCTTGAAGCCAATTATCAAGACATGATTAATTATGCAGTTTTTGCTTTGATTCATTTAAATAATAAATAAACAAATGTCATGCTGAGCTAGCCTGCACTGAGTGCAGTCGAAGTGAAGCATCTCAAATATATAAACATGAAATACATAGTAAACATCAGTAGAATTTTAGTAGGCGTATTATTCATTATCTCAGGATTTGTTAAACTCAATGATCCCTTAGGGTTTTCGTATAAACTACAAGAATATTTTAGTGCAGATGTGTTGAACATTCCATTTTTGGAACCATATGCATTGGGGATTTCCATTTTTGTGGTCATTTTTGAAGTTATTTTAGGGGTTTTTCTGCTTATAGGTTACAAACCAAAATTTACAGTTTGGAGTTTGTTGGGAATGATTGTGTTTTTCACTTTCTTGACATTTTATTCAGCTTATTTCGAAAAAGTAAAGGATTGTGGTTGTTTTGGAGATGCCATTCCATTAACGCCTTGGGAAAGTTTTACCAAAGATGTTGTGTTGCTCATACTTATTTTAATCTTGTTTTTTGGCGTAAAACACATCAAACCTATTTTCAGTAAATTGGGTTTAACCGTTGTGGCTTTATTAAGTTTTATAGGTTGTTTATGGTTTGGTTACCATGTGCTGATGCACTTGCCATTTATAGATTTTAGAGCGTATGCCGTAGGCAAGAACATAATGGATGGGATGATTGTTCCAGAAGATGCGCCAAAACCTGTACAGGAATTTACTTGGACCTTTAAGGTGAATGGCGAAGAAAAAGAATTCGTTACCAATGGTAGCTACCCAGAAGTGGATGGCGAATATGTAGGTGTGGAAACCAAAATTATTGAAGAAGGATACGATCCTCCAGTAAAAGACTTTTCCATAGAAACCGAAGACGAAGATTTTACCGAATATTATTTGAATGAAAACCATCTCATAATGATCGTGATGTACAATCTGGACACTGCAGAAAAAGAAGGTGTGGTAAAATTAAAAGCATTTTCAGACGAAGCACTCAAAAAAGGGTATACCGTAATTGGGATGACAGCTTCAGGAGAAGAAGCCAAACAACGCATGAAAGACCAATACAAGCTTAATTTCGACTTTTTCCTTTGTGACGAAAAAGCCCTAAAAACAGTTGTTCGTTCCAGTCCAGGAATTTTAAAATTGCAAAAAGGAACAGTTATACAAAAAGTACATTGGAACGATCTGGAAGATATAAACCTTTAGTTTGTAATTTCAAGAAACAGTTTTCAAAAATAATGCTAGAACTTGCGTTTTGGCAAAAAAGTTTTGGCTAATAACACAATAACTAACAACAAAGCGCCTGATAAGCTATATATTAAATAAAACCTTTTATGCTTTGCTCACTCTATTTGGAGTAGTTACTGTGATATTCTTTTTATTTAATGTACTTCCTGGAGATCCGGCACAAATGATGCTTGGTCAAAACGAAGACAGTGCACAATTGGAGCTCGTTAAGCAAAAATATGGTTTCGATAAACCCATTAGTACGCAGTATTTTTATTATTTAAACGATTTATCGCCAATCTCGTTTCATTCGCAAACAGAAACGGATTATACCTATTTAAGAGAAGGGAAATATTCAGCAATATCCTTATTTTCAATAAGAAATACAACAACTGTTATAAAATTACCTTATTTAAGGGAATCCTTTACCAAACAAGGCAAAAAGGTGAGTCAGGTGTTGGCAGAAACACTTCCAAATACCTTTGTGTTGGCAGTAAGCGCCATATGTATTGCCCTATTAATAGGTTTGGTATTGGGCGTGGTTTCGGCATTGTACAAAGATACTTGGTTAGACAAAGCCATTCAAATAGTTAGTACAATTGGTATGAGCGTACCTTCGTTTTTTAGTGCCATTTTATTTGCCTGGTTGTTTGGTTTTGTGCTTCATAAATATACCCATTTGGAAATGACAGGCAGTTTATACGAATTGGACGATTATGGCGAAGCCATGCACATTCAATGGAAAAACTTAATTTTACCAGCCATAGTTTTGGGCATTCGCCCTTTGGCTGTGGTTATTCAACTCATGCGAAATTCGTTGTTGGAAGTGTTCAATCAAGATTATATTCGTACAGCTAGGGCTAAAGGCTTAAGCGAGTTTCAAATTATTAGAAAACATGCCATTAAAAATGCTCTAAACCCAGTAGTTACTGCTATTTCTGGTTGGTTTGCCTCCATGTTGGCTGGAGCTGTTTTTGTAGAGTACATCTTTGGATGGAATGGTTTGGGGAAAGAAATAGTAAATGCTTTAAACACACTGGATTTACCAGTAATCATGGGTTCTGTGTTAATTATAGCCTTGTTGTTTATAATTATCAATATTTTTGTGGATATTATTTATGCTTGGTTGGACCCTAAAGTAACTTTAGAATAAAAGAATTATGAGAAAAAACATTGTTGCAGGAAACTGGAAAATGAATAATGATTTAGCTATGACAGAATCATTAATCACTGAACTTAAAAAGCAATCGCAAACGTCCAATGCAGAGGTCATGATTGCACCAACCTTTACAAATCTTTGGCATGCTTTTGAAGCCCTAAGACAATCAAACATTGAAGTTATTGCTCAAAACATGCACTTTGCCGAATCTGGTGCCTACACAGGTGAGATTAGTGCAGACATGCTTAAAAGTGTTGGTGTGCAAACCGTTATCCTAGGGCATAGCGAACGTCGCGCTTATTTTAACGAAACCGATGATTTGTTGGCTAAAAAAGTAGATGCAGCTTTAAAAAACAATATGTGTGTTATTTTTTGTTTTGGAGAAGAACTTGCTGATAGAAAATCGGGAAAGGAAGAAACTGTCGTGGAAGCCCAAATTAAACATGCCCTGTTTCATTTACAAGCAGATGCTTTTAAACATATTATTTTGGCTTACGAACCTGTTTGGGCTATTGGAACAGGTGAAACGGCAAGTCCAGAACAAGCTCAGGACATGCATGCTTTTATTAGAAAAACATTGTCCAAAAAATATGGTGATGAAACAGCAAATACAGTTTCTATTTTATATGGTGGATCTGTAAAACCTGGTAACGCTAAAGAAATTTTTTCAAAACCAGATGTGGATGGAGGCTTGATTGGTGGAGCAGCATTAAATGCTGAAGATTTTTACAGCATAGTTAATGCTTTTTAAGAAACCTTTTGATTCTGTTCGAATCTCTATGAAACTTAATAATGATTATGTCTAATACTATATATATTGGTTACTATTTTAAGGTAAATCCTTTGCAGCCAGCTACTGAAATCTTAATAGCTGAATTAGGTTATGCAGGCTTTGAAAGTTTTGTGGAAACCGAAGAAGGCGTGACAGCTTATATTCAAAAGGAAGACTGGTATGATGCTATTTTAGAGGATATCCAGATTTTGAATTCAGAAGAATTTGAGATAAATTATTCATTTGAAGAAATAGAACAAGTAAACTGGAACCAAGAATGGGAAAAGAATTTCAGCCCTATTGTGGTTGAAAATGAATGTTCTGTTCGCGCGCCTTTTCATGAAAAACCTGATACAAAATTTGATATTGTTATAGAGCCAAAAATGAGTTTTGGAACTGGTCATCATGAAACCACGCACATGATGATTCAACATATTTTAAAAAACGATTTTGATGGAAAATCGGTTTTGGATATGGGTTGTGGCACAGGGGTTTTGGCCATTTTAGCAGAAATGAAAGGAGCCAAGCCAATAGATGCCATAGATTACGATAATTGGTGTTATTTGAACAGTTTGGAAAATGTGGATCGAAATAACTGTAAACACATAACAGTATGTGAAGGAGATGCAAATTTATTGGAAGGGAGGTCTTACGATGTGATTATAGCAAACATCAATAGAAACATATTGTTAAATGACATGGAAGCCTATGTGAAAAGTTTAAATGCAAATGGCACCTTGTTTTTAAGTGGTTTTTATGTAGATGATATTCCGGTTATTGAACAAGCATGCAATAAACATCACTTAAAACTCGTTGAAACTATTGAAAAAAACCAATGGGTTGCTTTAAAATTTTTAAATTAGTAGTTTAAAAGAAATAGCCATGAGTACTAAAGAAAAAATACAAGAACAAGGTAGTGTTGATACTTTAGAACAAAAAAACAATGAGATTGTTTTATATAACGACGATGTAAACACCTTCGATCATGTTATTAACACTTTAATTTATGCTTGTGAACACACGCCGGAACAAGCCGAACAATGTTCCATAATTGTGCATTACAAAGGTAAATGTACAGTTAAAACTGGCGCATACAAAGAACTTGAGCCAAGGTGTTCCATGTTGTTGGATGCAGGTTTAAGTGCAGAAATAGTTTAAACTTCAAAATAAAATTCAAAAAAGACTTTATTCCTTAGCAGTTTTTTCGCTTTTCATAACAAGGGTTCTGTAAGGGAATGGAATTTCTATACCTTCTTTATCAAAACGTTTTTTTATGCTTTCCAATACATCACATCTTAAAGTAAAGGCATCGGAATAATTATTGGCCCAAGACCAGGCCCTTATAGTCATGGAAGAATCGTTTAGTTGTGTCAAGGCCGTTTTTACTATTGGCAAACCTTCCATTTTCTCCAGCTCTGTTCGATTGTCTAATATCAAGGGATGATTTTCACATTCTTCCCTCATTATCTGTTTGGCCAAATCGATGTCACTATCATAAGAAATCCCTATTTCAATGCGTTCGCAACATTTTAACTCACCCAAATCATAATTAATCAATTTTTCTTTGTTAATTATGGAATTTGGAATTACAATCATCTTGTTTTCAAAATTTCTAATCACTGTGTGACGTAAAGTAATATCTGTTACTGTGCCAACCATGGTGTCTGTAACTTTTACCCTGTCCCCAATTCTAAAAGGTTTAAAGGAAATTATAAACAAGCCTCCCACAAGGTTGGACAGAGCTTCTTGCGACGATATACCTACAATTAGGGTTATGACTCCGGCACCACCCAAAGCCGTTTGTGCAACGCCTTTTAAGGAAGGGAAAGCCAAAAGACAAAGCATGCCCCCAATAAAATAGATGCCAGCAAGAACCACATACCTTAAAAACTTAAAACTGGTGGGATCGTGTTGATTTTCTATTTTTTTCTTGATATCTATCTTAAACCACAAATTAACCGTAGTTGCCACAATAATGGTAATGGCCAGGACAATGCCTATATAAAGAGCTGTTTTAAAGTTTTCTATAATTACCCCTTTGTTTTGGTTTTCAACAAAAAGATAACTTAATGCAATAATGCCCAAAACCAGCCAAAGCGTGTTTAAGATTCTCTTTAATAAATTGGAAGCTCTAGGAGGATCGTTTGGAAACTTTCGTTTTTTTTCTTTAATCAACCATAGGTGTAGTCTATTGGTTAAAATCCTTAAAGCAAATATTAAAGCAATTACAGTTATACTGTAAATAATATCTTGTTTGTGTGTTTCTATAAACTCTATCATATGGATAATTCCTGTGTACAAAATAAAACAGATGACTAATTTATTCTTTTAATTTTGAATTTTAAATGTATTTAAATGCTTTTTACCTTTTAAAAATTTTCAAGATAGGTTTTAAATAAGTTGTAGTTAAAATGTAACACTTCAACACATTATCCTGATCCAATAATTGTTTAGAAGCGCATTGATTGAAATTTCAACAAATGTCACAGCAATTATTTAAAAAGCTTATTAAGGAACATATCTAAGGTAGTCTTGGATGTGCTTAGTGGTTATGCTCTTTTAATGCTAGGATACGGGATATATTCTGTGTCGTCTCCTTTAATTTTATCAAAGGCTTGATCTTTCCATTTTTGTTTGGCTTTTTCAATTAATTCTTTATCTGAAGCCACAAAATTCCAATCGATAAAGCGTTCTTCGGGAAAAGGCTCTCCTCCAAAAATATAAATGGTACTGTTCTCCTGAATTGTAAATTCGCAAAGAGTGCTGTCTTTTGCCACCAGCAATTGTTTGGGTTCATAAATGTTTCCCTCACTCTCAATGGCACCATTTAAAATATACAATCCAGCTTCACCATAAAGTGCATTACCAATATTTACCACTTGTTTGGTTTTACTTTTTATTTCTAGCATAAACAGGTTGCTAAAAACAGGTACTGGCGATTTTTTACCAAAAGCTTCGCCAGCCACTAGTTTAAACTGCAGGTCGCCATCGGTCCATGCAGGAATGTCTTTTTCTTCAATATGTGAAAATTGTGGCTCCATTTGCTCCAAATCTTTTGGCAAAGCCACCCAAATTTGCAAACCATGCATGTATAGTTGCGAGTCTCGCAGATACTCTGGAGTTCGCTCGGAATGTACAATTCCTTTTCCGGCTGTCATCCAATTGACAGCACCTGGTTTTATCTCTATTTCATTTCCAAGCGTGTCGCGATGCATAATGCTACCTTCAAATAAAAATGTAAGTGTTGAAAGCCCTATATGTGGATGTGGCAACACATCAAAGTTTTGGCGCTCGTTTAATTTAACGGGTCCCATATGGTCAATGTAAATAAAAGGCCCAACCATTCGTTTTTGGCGAAATGGCAATAAACGTCCTACCATAAATTTACCAATATTGGCAGCTCGTTCTTCTATAATAAGTTTGATGTTTGACATACTATGTAAAATTATTTTTCTGGTCTATTGAGTTTCTGAACCAATTTAAACGATGCATAATCGGCATAAATACCATAGGCATTTACCAACAGGCCTTTTAATTTGCCATCTTTTGATGAAATGGCATATAAAACACTTTCATTATCCACATCAGACATTTCCTGAAACCGATGTTTTTCATCTATAAGGAACTCTTCAGGTTGCAATTGATTTTGGTTTTCGGCACATTCTATACAATCTTCTTTTATGTTGAAATTATAAGTGTAGCCCTTTTTTGTAAGATCATTGATGGCTTCGGATAGACTTGTATATTTTCCCATTTTGTTGAGGTTTTAATTGGTTTGAAAAAAATAAGTTATTTGATGAATACAAACCATCTCCTGAAAGTACAAAAAAATTAAGTGTTTGATGTATTTTCAGGAGAGGTTGTTTTATAAAAAAACAGTTTGAATAATTACTGAAAATATATTAACGTCTTTCCAGTTGTTTTCGTAATTTATCTTCAACATTGGTTAAAAGTTCATGGAAATTGTTTCCGTATTCCGAGGCAAAGGGATCATTTCCTGGAATGCCCAAACGGATGCTAACTTGTTTTTGTTGTGTTTTTTTCTCTTTTTTATCTTCTAAATAAATATCTGCCCATTTTATTCTATCATAAAACCTGCTAAGGCGAGCAATAGATTTCCGGATGGTATCCTTTACATCATCCCCAATGGTGATGTCTACAGCTTGTACGTTAATTTTGATACCTGTAATGTTTTCAGTGTATTCCATAGCTTGTTTATTTTAAGTAAGCAGAATACATCCAAACCAATTTTTCTTGTTCACGAATGTAATCACTCATGAGTGCGTTGGTACCTTCGTCTTCAGCATCTGCAGATAGTTCTAAAAGTTCCCGTTGGAGTGTGATGATAATTTTAAGGGATTCTAGGGTGTCCTTTACATCCTGAGTGCCATCTGACACTTCGGTACTTTCTTTTACATCGGCATCTTTAAGATATTTGGAATATTGGTGGTTTGGAGTATGACCAAGTGTGCGGATTCGTTCTGCCACTTCATCAATTTTAACAAATAAGTCTTCGTACAGTTCCTGAAACTTATCATGTAACTCAAAGAATTTGTCTCCTTTAATGTTCCAGTGATATCCTCTTACATTTTTAAAAAAATGGAGTAATCTGCTAAAAGTTCGTTGAGTTTTTCTGCTAGTGCTTTGGATTTTTATACGTCTAACCCGATTCGATTTAATTTTGTCATTTTCTTGAGTATTTAAAAATTAATAATTGTCTTGTAATTTATTTGTTAACGGTTAATGTCAACCAGTATTTTTACTTCTGAAGGATCGTTTACCAGAGTATCAAACCCCTTTTCTACAATATTGTTTAAAGAAATGGTACTGGTTATCAGCTTTTCAACAGGTAACCTTCCACTGCTTATTAAAGCGATGACTTGAGGGAATATATTCCTATAAGCAGCTGTTCCTATAATAGTCAACTCTCTTAAAGTATGATTAAGAGCATCATGAACCACTTTTTTGCCAAAAAGGGCGACCAATATGGCTGTCCCTCCATTTCGGAGACTGTTAATACCTGTGTCAAAGGAAGCCTGAGCTCCAGCTGCATCTATAAAAACATCAACACCTTGTCCTGTAATTTCCTTAATCTGTTTTGGAATGTCCTTGTCCCTTGCATCAAAGGTATGGGTCGCTCCAACTTCTTTGGCCTTTTTTAATCTATTCTCCGAAAGATCTGACACAAAAATATGTGAAGCGCCAGTTGCTACTGCAACTTGAACCGTGAGCAGACCAATAGGTCCTACTCCTGTTATTAATACTGAATCTCCCATTTTCATACCACTTCGTTGAATTGCATAAGCGGCAACGGCAGCTGGCTCAACAATGGCGCCTTGCTCAAAGGTCATGCTGTTTGGTATTTTATGTACCATATAATCCTCTACCACAACATACTTGGCAAAAGCACCATTTGATGTTAATCCAACAAATCCCAATGGTTCGGACAGGTTGTATTCTCCTGTGGTTATAAAAGGGCTTTCTGGGTTTTTAAAAATAGGCTCAACCGTTACTCGATCACCTTTTTTAATGTTTTTTACACTTTTGCCTACTTCTTCAACTATACCAGAAAATTCGTGTCCCAGTGTTGTGGTTCCTTGGTGGCGTTAAGAGCGTAAGGCTTGTCAACTGGAATTAGTTGAGGGCCATGCGTGTATTCATGCAAATCCGATCCACATATTCCAGTGAATTTTACTGCAATTTTAACTTGATTTTCTTTTGGTGAAGGAATTGTTGTTTCTTCCACTCTAATGTCTTTTGCTGCGTACCAGCGTGCTGCTTTCATCTTTTTCTTAATTCCTTGTTTTTAAAAATTGTTTCACCGTTTTTGGTCAATTCTACACTTTCACCTTTTCCTCTTAGTTCGTAATCCTCGTTTTTGTACCAAATTCCCGAAGCAGCTCTTTCAGCATTCAATGTGAAAATTTCTCCGTTAAAATTTAAGGTAACAATCCCTTTTGTATTGTTAAACGTCATTTCCAGTTGTTTTCCGTCTTCGTCGGTCAAGGTGGTTTTAACTATGTCGTCTGAGACTTCTTCAAGAGTTTCTGTAGTTTTGGCACTAACATTCTCTTGACTAGGTGTATCCTTACAGGAATTAAGAATTAATACCAGTAGTACTGCAATAGCCAAATGGAACTTAATTATTTTCATGGTTAAAGTGTTTTTAATATTTTTGTTTTCTCCTTCAAACCACTGTGTTCAAAGGCAATCTAATATATGCTGAACTCTTTCTGTTTTTTATAATTAACAAAACCCTTCCGTTAGGATGAGTTTATTTACATTCTGCACAAACACTTTATGTTTTTATAATGCTATAAAAGATATTAGTATAAGTGAACAATCAGCTGTGGATTTGTGAGCTTAAACAGCAGTCTTTGTTATCGCAATTTTGCTGTGGTATGATTTCAAAATATAATAAATAATCAATATTTCTTTCACTAATTCAATAGTACTACAAAATACGAATAAATAAGATGATTCAGAAATTTATGCTTGATTAAAACCATGTTTTATTAGACTTGTCTTAGAGTTTTACTTTTTTTTATTCCCTAAAAACAATTGGTTGATAACCAAGCAAAAAAGCAGCCAATAAAGCTGCTTTTTTATAGTTGCATACATGCTTTTTGAAAGCGGATGATTGAATTTGGCTTTAAGTTTCCTTAAAGTACAATTTGTGTTAGGATTGTTTTATGAATTGCACGTCAACCACTAATTTTACCTTGTCTGAAACCACAATACTTCCAGCTTCTGTAACGGCATTCCAAGTTAAATTGAAATCTTTTCTGTTAAGTTGCCCGGAAATTTCAAAACCAGCTTTTGTTTGTCCATAAGGATCTACTGCTATCCCATTAAAATCTGCATCTAAAACAATTTCTTTGGTAACATCTCTTATGGTTAAATCACCTACCAATTTATCACCATTAAATGATTTTGAAACAAATGTCATTTCAGGGAATTTTTCGGCATTGAAAAAATCATCCGATTTTAGATGCGTATCCCTATCCTTGTTTTTGGTATTTATGGATGCTGTTTTTGCGCTAAATTTAAATTCGGCATTGTTGAAATTATCTCCATCTGTTTTTGCAGTTGCCTGAAAATCTTCAAAATGTCCCGTTACTGTGGATATCATCATGTGCTTTACCTTAAAAGCTACTTCCGAATGTGCGTTGTCTATTGACCAATTTGTGTTGTGACTCATTTTTTATTTGTTTTAATTGTTAATGTTTAATTTCTATATTAAAGTTTTCTGCCTTTTGTTATTAAATAATCCAATGAAAATTTACCTGCACCCAAAATTGCAATTGCTATATACAGGGTTGTGTAAATAAGTGGTAACTCCTGTCTTCCAAAGCCGTCTGTACTGTGAACTATAAGAGCAGCAACCAACATGGTTATAAGCAGTGGAATGGCTGCCAATCGTGTACCCAAGCCTATAATCAACAAAATGGAACAAAGTACTTCTGAAAATACAGCCATAGCTAAAGATGCTGTTGCTCCTATACCAAGTGGGTCCGGAAATTGGATAGGTTCTCCGCCAAATAATGCATCAAATTTACCTATGCCATGTGTAAGCATAAAAATACCAACTACCAAACGAAGAATTAAAAGGACTAAGTCTACATTGTTTGAGTAAGTCCCTGGATTAAAAATGTTTTTTGTTAACTGTTTCATCTTTTTTAAATTGTAAGTTTATGATTGTTTTAATACGTCCTGAATATCTGTTGATTTTTTAAACATTGCATTGGCGAATGGGCATAAGGGTGTGATTTTGATGTTTTTTTCACGTGCCATAGCCACAATTTCATACAGCATTTTTTTGCCAACACTTTTGCCTTTAAATTCAGGGTTTACCTCTGTATGGTCTATAATAATGTGGTCTTTTCCTGCAACGGAATAGGTCATCATACCAGCTCTTTTGCCATCTTCCCTTGCCATGGCAAAGCCTTTATTGTCTTGCTCTTTTATTGTTATTTCCATTTTTATGTTTGTTTAAAGTTGATACCATTACATAGACATGGGCACTTCCATTAATAGCACACGTGCATTTTCAGTAGCTTTAACATTGATGCTCTCTGTATCTCAAATTCCCATGCCATCTCTTTTTGATAGCTTTTCGCCATCAATCTCCACTTCTCCTTCAAGGACAAATGCATACACACCATTGCCTTCTTTTTTAATTTTGTATTCGTCTGAATGTCCTTTTTCAAACTTTCCTAAATGAAACCATGCATCTTGATGGATCCATACACCTTGACCATCTTTATATGGTGAAAGCACTTGATAGAATTTGTTTTCTTCAGAAATTTCCCTAATGGAAACCTGGTCGTATCTTGGTGCTACATTTTTCTTATTAGGGAATACCCAAATTTGAAGAAATTTGACCTCTTTGTCTTTGTTTTTATTGTATTCTGAATGTGTAATGCCTGTTCCAGCACTTAATACTTGTACATCTCCTTCTTTGATGACAGCCACATTCCCCATACTGTCTTTGTGCTCTAAATCACCTTCTAATGGAATGGAAATAATTTCCATATTGTCGTGTGGATGTGTGCCAAAACCCATGCCTGCTGCCACAGTATCATCGTTAAGAACTCGCAGTACACCAAAATTCATTCTTTCTGGATTGTAGTAACTTGCAAAACTAAATGTGTGATGAGAGTGTAGCCAACCGTGATTTGCTTGACCTCTTGTTTCTGCTTTGTGAATTATTGTATTCATGGTTTTTATGCTTTTATTGGGTAGGTGATTAAAACCTAGCTGTTGTTTTAATATATTGAAAGTGGATGTTTCTGTTTTATTGGCTTCTGCTTTTATTAGTTGTGGTGCCACAGAACCCAAAACACCTGTTAAAAGTGAGTTTTTGATAAACTTCTTACGATCCATTTCTTTGTGTTTTTAATTACAATGCAAAGATGGGGCAATAGGGCAGGTTGTGGAATATGAAAAAAGGGGAGAAGCTTATAAAAATCCGATATTTAGACTGTTATCTCGTTTTTCTTAAAACTTGTAGGCGAGACTTGCGTATGTTTTTTAAAAAATGCACTAAAATTGGCAGGTTCGTTAAAACCTAGTTCATAGCCTATTTCCTTATTGGTTAATTCTGTAAAGTAGAGTAACCTTTTGGCTTCGGTGATTATTCTTGCTTGAATATAGTCCTTTGCAGTTTTACCAATTTTTGACTTTATAACCCTGTTTAAATGATCTGGTGTAATATAAAGTTTGTCTGCGTAATAGGAGGTGGAATGTTCTTTTTTGTAATCTGCCTCTACAGCTTTTTTAAAAGTTCTTAATAAATTATCTCCAGAATTGTCAGCATCAGATTCTAAAGGGTTGATGGTGCAAATATTATTGCACTCTATAAGTAGAAGTTTTAAAAACGCACCAATAGACAGAAATTTCATATTTGTTTCGCTGCTAAATAAATTGAAAATTTGATTGGTATAGTTTACAATAGTGTCAAACTGCATTTTGTTTGGCGTTAAAGGAGGGCTTTGCCCATAGTTTTGAAAAAGGTTCAAGCTTTCTATAAAAGACAACCTGACATCATTTTCAATTAAAAACTGGTTGGAAAATGTCATGGCAAATCCATAGGATGTTTCTTCCTCAATAACTTGGTGCACTTGTCCTGGTGCCACGAAAAAAATTTGCTTATCTGCCAATGCATAAGTGTTGAAATCTATTTTGTGCTGTCCCTTTGCTTTATTGATAATTAAAACCGTGTAATAATTATGTCTGTGAGGCTCATCTACTTTCCCATGCCGTTTTGCATAAATATCTTCCATTTTAGAAATTCCAAAATTGAGGCTTTCTTTTTTGGAATTTACTTTTTGATAGGTTTTAACTTCATTCATTATAAATTATTTAAACGATTACAAGATTTGGTTACACACTTTTTTCTATTCGCCTATCTGGTATCAGCCACATAATAGCAACAATAGCATAACAGCCAATGGCCAGCCAAGTGTTTAAGAAAGAGACACCAATTCCCAATGAATATAAAGTTATTGATATTTTTCCTTTTCTATCGGAACCAACTACTTTTCGTAAAGGAAATTCATTATCGTGAGATTTTATAATTACCGATTGTAAAATAAAGTAGGCAATGGCACAAAACAATAAAACCACTCCATAGGCAATTATGGGTAATTCTGCTTCGTAATTTTCACCAATCCAAGCTGTGGTAAAAGGAATTAAAGACAACCAAAAAAGCAAATGTAAATTTGCCCAAAGGATTTTTCCATTTACTTTTTGGGTAATTTGAAATAAATGGTGGTGATTGTTCCAATAAATGCCCAAATAAATAAAGCTGAATACATAACTCACAAAAATGGGTGTTTTTGCCAATAGGGAACTTAAATTGGTTTCCTTGGGAGCAGATAACTCCAATACCATAATGGTTATTATAATTGCTAAAACACCATCGCTAAAAGCTTCTAACCTACTTGTTTTCATTTACCTCATGTAGTTTCTAAAAACGGCTTAAAAAAATGTTTTAACATCTAATTGTATGAACTATGATTCTCATGTGTTTATATTCTAGAGTTTTTCATAGTCCAAATAGATCCGTTTTTTGTTGTTGTTTTTTGCAATTTACCATTTTTTGAAAGGTCATTCAAAATTTCTTCACTTTCGTTTCGTGGTGTTCCAGATAATTCAGCATATTCTTTTGCCGTAAGTGATGGATAAATAGAAAACAAGGTTTCCCAGTTTTTGCTATATTCACTTTTTGTCGCGTTTGGGTTCAATTTTAAAATCGCCATTTCGTAAAACGCATAAGGTCTAGTGCCATAAACGGTTTCGGTATGTCCAGCTTGGTCTATAAAGAAAATGGTCGGAAATCCTCTGACGCCTAATTTCTTTCCTAATTTTAGATCTTCTGCAAAAGCTTCTTTTGCCTTACCTTCAAAATCGGTTTTTAGTTGTTCCACATTAAGACCAACCTTTTTTGCTGCAGTTTCCAAGTGTTCCCATTTGGCTATATTTTTCTTTTTCAAGAAAACCATTTCCCTTATTTCCCGCATAAACAATTGGGCTTTGTTTTGGTCTTGAAATTGTGCTGCCTTAAACGCTATGGATGGTGGATAGGAGGAATCCAAAGGATCTTCCAGCCACAGGTCGCCATCAATAGGCATATCGTAATGCAGACTTACTTCGTCCCAATGGCTAGCCACATCTGATGGTTTGCCAATGCCTCCACTATTGTAACTCCAATCGGGCAATAAACCTCCCATTCTATACTCCATATCTATGGCATTGCCATATTCCAATTTTAGTTTACGCAATTGTGGTTCGATTCCCCAACACGATGAACAAATGGGATCGGTATAATAAATGAGTTTTATAGATTTCTCAATGGATTTTACAGTGTTTTGGGATGAATTATCTTTTGTTTCACTAGTTGTCTCACACATCCCAGTTTCTATATCGCATATAAGCGGATTATTGTTTGTTGTTTCGTTATTCATGATTTTAGATTTATTTAGTCACCTCTTCCGAAGTTGCAAATTCTTCCATTTTTGTAATCAAATAGTTTTCAACGGTATAAATCTGGACCCAATCTTGTTTCAGTTCCCTACCAGATCGTTTCACTTTTTGATGTTCGCGTCCTAATACCACAACCATATTGTCTTCAACGATATATTGAAGCGGTTCAAAATTGATGATTTCGGTTCTTTCCATAATATTATTATAAAAAGCCCTTACACCTTCCTTTTTCTCAAACCGTCCTTTTGGGATAATTTGTGTCCCATGATAAATCCAAACCGTATCGTCAGAAACGGTTGCTACAAATTTATCAGCATCACCACTGCTAAATGCAGCGAACATATTTTCCACTACTGTTTTTGCTGAATTTTTCATGTGTTTAGTTTTAAATTATTGTTTTGCGAATTGAAGGTGGACCACAATATTCACCTCTTTTCCAATCCCAGCAGCCGTTGGGTCGTAATCGATATTATAATCAAATCTATTGATGGTTGTTTCGGCTTTCATACCCAATTTTTCACCTTGTTGGTTCTTGACTGTTCCACCATAATGCACATTGAAGATTACATCTTTGGTAACGTTCTTAATGGTCAATTCACCATATAACAAATATGAATTAGGCTTTCCTGTAGCTAGTATTTTTGTGCTTTTGAACGTCATTTTTGGATACTTTTCCGCATCAAAAAAATCCGCACTTCTCAGGTGGTTGTCCCTGTCCTCCACGTTCGTATTGATACTTGCTATATCTACTTCAAAATTGAAGCTCGCATTGGTCAAAGCTTCACCATTGGTTGTTAAAGTACCGCTGTAATCCAAAAACTTTCCGTTAACGATACTAATTCCAGAATGTGAAATATTGAAATTTAAAGACGAATGGAACGGATCCACTTTCCATTGTGTTTGCGCAAAAACACTTACAGAAAGAAAGATTATTGCAATAAATGTGACGAGTTTTTTTCATGATATTTATTTTTAATATTACTAATTCATTTTTGGCTCTTAACCTTGTTAAGGCACACAATCTGCTCTAAAAAAATCAAGCGCACTTCAACCCTTTTTGACAGACTCAATCAGCAAAGGAATACAATTTGGAGGTTAGCACTAATATCTATACAGGGCATTAAGTCTGGAATTAGGGTTTGGTATGTCTTCCTTATCCAACAAATACACGTCGCCACCGTTTAAAAATGTTTTTATGGCAGCAAGGTTCATCAAGGAGATGGTGTTGTCGCTTTCCTCACCCAGGGTAACCGTTATGGTATTGTTTTCTTCTTTGTAGTTGCCAAAAATATCGGCTTTGTTTTCACAGAACAATGCATCGATTTTTCCGTTAAAGGCTGCTGGTAAAATTTTATCCATTCCAATAGCGGTTTTACCAGTCCCTTGGTCTTGCTGGAAACGAGCTATGTTATCTTTTCTACTTTGGTCAAAAACAGGAGCCATCACTTCCCAGGCGAGTTCGTGGGCATCAAAAATATCGGTATCACTAAAATTGACTTTCAGGTTGTTTTCCATTAAATTGGGATGCGTATTGACTTCCTTGTAGATATCAAAAAGAAAATCTTGGGCAGCGACCAGCAAGGGCATATTATCTTCGGTAAAAAGTGGCGCAAGGCCATCATTGATTGCCCTCAAATATTTTTTTATTTCATTTTTACGCTTTCCGGTTGCCGCTTCCTGGCCATGGTACATGACTTGTCCGGTACCAGCTTGTCCGGTTCTGAACTGTAGGTTTTTTTCTTCATAATCAAAGCCTACGCGGTCGCGTTTACTTTCCGGTATCAGGTCGTCAATAATTATTTCGGTAAAGCTGTATTGTGTACACTCGTATAGCTTTACATTTCGTCTTTCGAGCATCAATAGATAAAAACCGCCATCGCCAACAAACATCGGCATCAAGGGTTTTAGATAAAATGAATTTGAGACGTAGTTAAATTCCTGAAAATGTACGGGAAGCGTATAGGTTTTTGTAAAACCATCAGCTAAAAAAATGGCGAGACCATCGGATTGTTCTCTCCAAAACGAACTGTTATCAATTAGTTCCTGAACCGGTTTGGTTCTCTTGCTTATTTGGTCTGCACTTAGGCCTTTTTTAGCCAACTTGTTTTTAACATCTTTAAGTTGGTTTTTTAGCATCAAGACATCTTCCTCTTGCAAGACTTTTTTTCCAGCTCTGTGCGTAGGGATAAAAATGGAAATACAATGTTCTTGATTTATATCGTGTAATTCTGCTATTTCTTTTTTGGTTATTAGTGTCATAATTCTATAATTTAGATTGTTGATTAAAAAATTTAATTCCTACGAAAAAATCACTTTAAAGGCTATGGTTTAGGCCTTAATCGTGATGCACTTAAAGATACGGAATCATTAATGATTTACCTATGGCTTTAAGTAATATTTAAGGATTTAAATGCTTAAAAACAAGACTTTTATATTCCAAGCTAAAATCAGCTATTCCATTGTCATTTTACTTGGATAACACTACATCTCTTTTCAAATTTTACCCCAACGTTTTTTTCGAGAAAAAGGCAATAATCATTCTTGGGATTGACAAAGCAATGGCAAAATATACCAAGCTCATTGGTGAATAAATTCCCAATAACAATCCTGCAACCGACGATGCAATCATAATGGATAAATTGAATACCGAAGACTGTACAGATGTAGCCACGTCCTTTGCAGTTTCCACCTGTCTGCTCACACCAGCTTGTAACAAGGTTACCAATGGCCCAAATGAAATTCCCCATAAAAAGAACGCAAAATGTCCCATCCCTTTTGTGCCTCCAAACATTAGAAAAATAATCATAGAGATAATGAGCAAGGCAAACATTAATATGGTTAGGAGCCTCAAATGTTTGTCGGTGTACTTTATGGCCAACAACACTGATATCAATGAACCAATTCCAAAAAACAACAAGGCACTTTCCACACCTCCTGCAAGTTGAATTTCATCGACAAGGCTTGTGATATAGACATACACACCATAATGCGCAATGACGCCAAGTAGTGTAAGCAGTAAAATAAGCAACACTGAAGGTATTTTTAATAGCGCAAAAGGCGACGAACTTTTAGTCAATTTTTCTCCTGGTGTTGAAGGCAATACAAAAAAACTAATGATTGCAATAAGAATGATAAAACCACCAAGTCCAATAAATTCTGTTCGCCAGCCATAATCGTTACCAATGGAGGTCATTATTGGCATACCTACACTAATACCTAAAGTGGTACCAGCCATAATTACCGCAATGGCTTTTCCGTGGTTATCTTCATCTACCAATCGCATGCCATAAGCTGCTATCATTGGCCACATCACACCTGCACAAATTCCACCAATAACCCTTAGGACAATAATTATGGTATAAACATGAACCAGTCCTGCGATAATATTGGAAACCGCAAATCCGCCAAGTAAAATGAGCAACAAATATTTTCTGTTGAACTGCATCGTCATTGAAATAAGCGGAATGGCAAAAATTGCAGAAGCAATAGCGTAATAACCTACCAAATTTCCTGTCTGCACCTCACTAATATTTAAGTCTTCCATCATTAAAGGAAGTACGCCAGAAGGCATTAACTCCGACAGAATCCCGACAAACGTCACTGACGACATCAAAATCATTATGAGCCACGGAAAGGACCTTTTAGCTTGTTCTGAAATATGTTGTGTACTCATAGTTTTATTTTTTATGAAAATTTAAACCATAGTAAGTACCTCACATCCATTTTTTATCTGCGATATTCAATGTGAAGTACTTAATAAAAACTTGAAACAAGCTTAAAGACTCAAAGGCACATCAAATTGTGTTTCTTTTTTACGAAATAAGAATTCACCATTACGCACGGAAGCCAAAACATCTACCCTTCTGCGAATTGCATCGTACAACGAAGTTTCATTTAAAACAATAAAGTTTGAGGCTTTACCAACTTCCAAACCATAACTGTCTTAGATATTTAAACAACGAGCGCCATTATAGGTAATTAAGTCGAAATTGGTTTCCACATCCTTTTTGGACATAATTTGCGCTAGGTGGATTCCATTGTCTAGAATATTCATCATATTACCATTTCCCATAGGATACCATGGATCATTTATAGAGTCCTGTGCAAAAGCCACATTTATTCCTGATTCAATAAACTCTTTAACCCTGGTTAATCCACGACGTTTCGGATAGGTATCTTGACGACCTTGTAAATACACATTTTCTGTTGGGCATGAGATGAAATTGATGTTGCTTTTCTTAAATATATCCATCATCCTAAACGCATAAGAATCGTCGGCAGAGCCAAAGGAACAGGTATGGCTTGCTGTGGTTTTACTGCCATAATCTTCCATATAAACAAGCGCGTTCAATAACTCTAGGAAACGCGAATGCGGATCGTCTGTTTCATCACAGTGTACATCTATCAGTTTATTATATTTTAAAGCAAGCTTTACTGTATCGTGAATAGATTTTTCTCCAAATTCTCTTGCAGGTTCATAATGTGGAATTCCACCAACTACATCTGCTCCCATTTTAAGAGCTTCTTCCACTAAATTGCGACCACCTTTATACATATACATGCCTTCTTGTGGAAATGCTACAATCTGGATATCGACGATATCCTTTAGTTCTGATTTCATTTCCAGCATGGCTTTTAATGCTGTAAAGTTTGGATCGGTCACATCAATATGGGTTCGAATGTGTTGTACACCTTGGGAAACTTCATCTTTAATTCCTTTCATAGCCAATCGTTTAACGCTTTCTACTGTTCGCGTTTTCTTGAATTGAGGCCACAATTCAATCGCTTCAAACAATGTTCCAGAACCAGCACCTTCTTGCCCGAGTTCAGATAAGGTATAAACATAATCTAAATGCAAATGTGGATCTACATAAGGTGGCAATACGAGTTTGCCATTAAGGTCTATTTCTTCGTCACATTTAGGTAAGTTGGTACCAATCTGTGTGATTTTTCCGTTTTCAACCATTAGTTCAGTGGCAACTTCGTTGCGATATATTTTCGCATTAAAAAACTTCTTCTTCATTTTAGATTTATTTTTGTTAGTACTAGTACTAGTACTTAATAATCATGTAGCAGTTCCTGCTTCCATTTAAAATCTAAATTGATTAACAAAATCAGGAAAAAAGTAATTTACGGCTTTAACAGTGATATTTAAATGATATCAGTCACTATAGACAAAATTCTACGAGTCTATCCATTACTTGGTCTTGGTGCCCATTTATTATAAGGTGTCATATCGAAGTTATTAACTTCATCCATTGTTAAACCTAGTGCTTTTGCCACACCTTCTCCATATTCTGGATCGGCTTTAAAACAGTTCCTGATATGTCGGATTTGAATAAATTTCTCTGCGCCACCAACTTGAGCAGCAGTATTATCAAACAATAATTGATCTTTACCATCGGCTTTGATAATACGGAACAAATCGCCTGGTTGTGTAAAGTAATCTTCATCATCATCCCTAAAATTATGTGCATAAGCCGTTCCGTCCAATTCCAAAGGTGGTTCTTTTGCATCTGGTTGCTCTTGCCATTCGCCATAACTGTTTGGGTTGTAATGTAAAGTGCCACCATGGTTACCATCTACACGCATGGTGCCATCCCTATGATTGGAATGATAAGGACACGTTGGCTTGTTAACAGGAATTTGATAATGGTTTACACCCAATCTATAGCGTTGTGCATCGCCATAAGAAAACAAGCGTCCTTGCAACATTTTATCTGGAGAAAAGCCAATACCAGGCACAACATTTAATGGATTAAAAGCCGCTTGCTCTACATCTTGAAAATAGTTTTCCGGATTTCTGTTCAGTTCAAACTCTCCAACAGGAATTAACGGGAAATCCTTTTTAGACCATACTTTGGTTAAATCGAAAGGATGAAAACGGTAGGTCTTTGCTTCTTTTTCAGTCATCACTTGTACGTACATTTTCCATTTAGGGTACTCCTTTCTTTCAATAGCATCAAACAAATCCCTTTGTGATGATTCTCTATCCATCCCAACTATTTTCATAGCTTCTTCATCAGACAGGTTTTCAATGCCTTGTTGCGACACAAAATGAAACTTTACCCAATGCCTTACATTATCTTTATTGATAAAACTAAAGGTGTGACTTCCAAATCCGTGCATATGTCGGTAACCTTTTGGAATACCACGATCACTCATGGTAATAGTCACTTGATGTAACGATTCCGGTAGCAAGGTCCAAAAATCCCAGTTGTTATTGGCACTTCGTAAGTTGGTTTTAGGGTCGCGTTTTACAGCACGATTCAAATCTGGAAATTTCATAGGATCGCGAAAGAAAAATACAGGCGTATTGTTTCCTACCAAATCCCAGATGCCTTCTTCGGTATAAAATTTTAACGCAAATCCACGAATATCCCTTTCGGCATCTGCTGCTCCTCTTTCGCCTGCAACAGTGGAAAACCGACTGAACATTTCGGTCTTTTTACCCACTCCGCTAAAAATTTTGGCTTTGGTGTATTTGGTAATGTCATGCGTAACAGTAAATGTACCAAAGGCTCCAGATCCTTTAGCGTGCATTCTTCTTTCGGGAATGACTTCACGATCAAAATTTGCCATTTTTTCCAGAAACCAGGCATCTTGCATCAATAGAGGACCTCGTGGGCCAGCAGTTTGTACGTTTTGATTATCTCCAACTGGTGCTCCAGTTTGTCTTGTGAGTTTTGGTTTTTCGTCTTTCATTTTAAGTTGGTTTTAATTAATAATGAATGCAAGGTTCTGTTACTTTTAGCTTATGATATGTGATATTTTAGGTTGATTTTTCACAGAAAGCTTTAAAAACTTGCAGAACTGATATCTTTAGTTTTTATTTTTTTTAGTCGTCCCATTCGTCCCGAATCTCATCCATAAGGACATCATAACGGGCTTTTAGTTCTGCTGAAATGGATTTAGACGATTTGTGGATTTGTCGTAACTGTAGACCTAAGTATATACTAAACAGTCCCGTGAACAAAAAGCTTAATGCCACTAAAACAACAACACTCATACCTGCAAATATGGGATTCCAAATAAGTATGAATGAAAAAACAATCCCTAGAATACCAAGAGCCAATAAAACACCCCAATTTTTACTGCCATATTTTTTTATATCCAAAGCAAAGCTAATGGCGGCAACCGAACGAAATAAAATGATAAAACCTATATAAAAAGCCAGCACACTAATGGATAGGGCAGGATGGATTAACAAAGATGTACCAACAATAAATGTAATGATGCCGAATGCCAAGGACCAACCCCAATTTTCCAATTGATGCCTGTTGGATATTGAAAAGATTATTTCCGACAAGCCACCAAATAAAAATGAAAGCGCAAAAAGAATAGATAAGGTCAATAATGAACCGGCTGGCGATATAAACACAATGACGCTAACGATAACAAAAAATAATCCTACCAATACAGGTATATACCAATGTTTGATAGCTTCTTTAATAGATTTAAAAAATGTTGTTTCCATGGTTGTTATTTTAATACTTGTTAATTTGGTTACGATATGTGAACCTTTACCTATTCTTTAAATAAAAGAAGAAACTGGTTCTTGATTACAGTTTAAAAGTTAGTACAGGACGTCTTGAATGGTTTGCAAGATTTTCAGAAATACTGCCTTTGATTAAATGATTCAAACCTTTTCTGGCATTCGTTATCACAACCAAAGCATCAGCATTTGTTTCGTCTGCATATTGAATCACGCCATCTTCAATAGTATATCCAGCTATGAAGTCTACTTTATTCGATCCACCAGCCATTTTAAATTCTTCTGCTTTTCTTTTGAACTCTTTGGAGCTCAAGAAACCATTGTTAGGTCTGTTGACATATACAGGATGTACCTTGCTTCCTAATTTTGAGAGCAATTGGCTTGCTTTCTTATAAGCGTTTACGCTTTCTAAACTCATGTCTGTTGCCAATACCACGTTGTTGAGGTCGAAATCTTTAGGTTCGGTTTTAACAATTAGTACAGGTGTGCTGCTGTTTCGAACCATTTTCTCAGCATTGGATCCTGCAAAAATACCATCTTGAAGCGTTATGCCTTGTGAACCCATAATAATTAAGTCTGCTTTTAATTCTTTGGCTACAGCGTCAACTTCTTTATAAACTTTATGTTTTTTTATAACAGGTATCACATCAACACCATCCAGGTAATCTTTTTCCAAAAAAGTTTCGAATCTTTTTTTCGCTAGTGAAAGCATGAAAAGCATTTCATTTTTGCTTTCATTGCTTGAAATGGAAATTAAAGCATCAGACAATTCCAGCATGTGCAATACATGTAGGGTTGCATCGTGTTTTTTAGCTAATATGGCACCTGTTTGAAGTGCAAATTCTGATTGATGTGAAAAATCAACAGGTATGATTATGTTTTTCATGGTACTAAGTTTTGATTTTTATTTAATTAGTGTTTAAGTTTTTCTTTTATATTAATGAACTTAAGTCATTTTTTTAATGTTATGAACAACGCCTCCATCCACCAAAATATCTGTACTTGTAATAAAACGTGCAGCATCGCTAGTTAGAAAGTAAATAACATCTGCAACGTCTTCTGGTTGGCCATTTCTTTTTAAAGGTGTGGCTTGTTTGATTTTCTCCATGCGTTCTGGATGTTCTTGTGCAGCTTTTAAAGCCATGGGCGTTTCAATGACTCCAGGAGAAACAGATACAATTCTCGCTCCTTTTTCTCCCCATTTATTAGCGTTTTTAATTGTTAATAGTTGTACACCTCGTTTGACAAAGTTATACATCACGTCTGAATCATTATTTACAAATTTACTTACAATATCAAATGAATCTGATGCTAGTGGATTTACAAGGGCATCATCATATATTTCGTTGGGAGACACAGTGTGTGCCATCATGGAAGCTAATAAAACAGCTACCGAATCCTTAACGGCAAGCTTGTAAAAGGCATCCACTAAAAGTTCTGTCGCCACTAAATCTATAGTGTATACTTTTTTTAGATCCATAACGGTTCCACTTACACCAGCCGTATGTATCAATGCTTTAAATTCGCCCTTGTTTGAAACGAATTGGATGAGTTTTTCTATGTCTTTTTTAGAGGTGATGTCACAGGCAATCCCGGAAACATCAAATCCTTCTTTTGATAGATTTTCCACGGTTTCATTAACCTTATCTTGTGAATAATCCGTTAAAACCAAAGAGTGTTTTTTAAAAGCCCTTGCGCAAGCTTGGCCAATGCCTCCAGCACCTCCTGTAATTACTATTTGTTTTTTTTGGATATTCATTGCATATTTTTTTGAGGGTTACTCCCTTATTAGGATTTTCTGGTTTCGTTTTACGTGATTTCTTATGTTGGGATTGTAATTTTTGCAGACAGATCCATTTGGGTTTTTAGTTACAATTATTACATGTCTTAATAGATCTATTTTGATATAATTGATCACATTCAGGAAACTCTTACAATTTAAGACTTTTAATTAAGATAAGCTAACAAAAAAAGCCCTTTAGGAACTCTGGTAATTTAAATGGGTATTTTTTTAAAAGAAATAATTAAGGGTTAATTGACAGGCCACATTTTAAGTCCATCAAAGCTAAAAGGAAACAAGAATTTGCTCAATGGTAACTTAATTGACCGTTTGTTATTTTTGCAGGTTGAGTATACGGGTGTTCGGTTTCTTTATCTAGTGCCATGATGTGAAGCACCACCCATCTGTTGGCTTTTAAGGCATCGGAAATCATGCAACGATGGCAACGCCACCAAACAGCTTCAGAACACATGATGGCAGTTCGGTTTTTACTTGCCAAATCTTCAAGTTCTTTAAGACCTGTTTTAAATTTTTCGGTGTCCATATAATCGGCATAAGCTCTAAAGGCTGGATGTCTCCACGCTGTGTTTTTCGATTCTGGATTCGCTTTTCTTCGTCCTCCCAAAGTCAACAAATGCTTGTAACATATATCGTGTTCTTTTAATGTAACTTCCAATACTTCTTTATTGAAATGAGGAAATTTCCTGGATCCCGGAAATTGCCTAACATCTACCAATTGTTCAATTTTAAAGGCTTTAAGCATGTTAATGAATTCTTTCTCTGTTCTGGTAGAATGCCCTATGGTCCATATGGTTTTGTCTTTTTCCATGTCGCTTTTTACCAAATTTACGAATAGTTGTAATGGAAAGGAATTAATTAAAACTAAAGTCTTGTTAAAACGAGATTAAAAGATCTGTAGCAATTGGATAGAACAAATGTGCATTTTTTCAAGAAGATTTCAAGATTAAATGAAGTCCTAGTTGGAAAGTACGTAATGAAAACAATGCAACAAAAAAAAACGCTCAAGGAACTTGGCGTTTTTTCTTAGGAATTGGTTTTTAGTGACCTCGACAGGATTCAAACCTGTCTCGTGAACCATAGTGTTTATAAGGAATCTCATTTTGTCTGTATCGTAAAACTGACGAATAACTGTCATTTATTTTAGACTGTTTTGATACTGTCTGACTTTCAAGAACTTGACTTAAAGATACAAAAATTTTGTGAGAAAATAGATTAAAATACTGTTTTGATGGTGACTATTTATTACAATTTGAACATGATAGTTTGCTATTAGTATATGAGGATGACAAAGTACAAATGATACTCTGGAGGCAACATGATGGAGACCAGCGTTTTGTGTCCAAATGGTTTGGTAAAACAGATTATTTAGAGCTTCTTGGAGAAATATCAATAAAGGATAAAATTTGATGACATTTAATGAATTCAATAAACTTGAAAACCATATTAAATTTGATTTAACATTTAATCAAGGTACTTTTATAGAATATTTTATAAATGGCAATCAGAGATTTGCTTTATATTCAATATTTAAGTTTTATGTAGAAGTAGAATATAACTCTATTGAAAATAAAATAGTTAATATTATAAGTTTTGATGATGGTGAATTGTTAGAAAAATATAGCTTTTTTAGATAATACATTTATAAATTTAATTTGGAATATTATTACCATGCTTACTCTCAAATTCATCAAATAGTTTTTTTAAGGAATATTTTTCATGTCTGCATATATTATAAATAGTTGTCATAGGCATGTCATAACCACTTGTACTTTTAATTTTGCTAAGAGTAGAAGATGATAAACCGCAAAGGGAAGCGTATTTATTTTGAGAAATAATACAACCATTTTGATCTCTAAATGTTAATAAGAATTTATTTGCAATAAAATTACATAAAAGCTTATTTAATGTAGAGTTAGCTTTATTTAATTTTTCTTTATCTATTTTGTCTTTTTTTAACATTAACTACAATTCTTTCAAATGAAAAGAATAATTAAAAATTATCTGTTCGCTTTAGCGAATGATTAATTTATTTTTTATATATTAGCAATCGAATTAATATATTTGCGATTCTTCAAACAGAATTATTGAAGCATTCGCTTAGAATCTCGTATCAGAAAACTGGTAATTTAAAGGAACGAGAGGATAAGTATGATGCTCACGTCTTTGGGCGTGGGCTCACTTATTGTTCCTCGGTATACCAGTACCTCTGATGCAGTAAGCTGAGTTCCGCGCCTTTTTTTATGCCCTATGGTTACAGCTTATTGATTCTTGGTGACCCTTCTTTTATTTTAACGATTTGCAAATAGTTTACAGAATTAGTTATGGGGAATTCCAGGCCGTTGGGGTTGGTAGGACACTTGGCTCTTTTAAAACGGCCTTCCCCTTTTAATTTAAAACTTATGATGCCTATGATGTGAAAAATTTTGATGTTTAATGATTTTGTTGTTAGTGTGTTCTCGATACATTTTTTTGTTCCTTATAGAGGAACAAAAAAACACTCGAACTGACTTGCTTCTCGATACAAAACCTGGTTTCTTGGTTTTACTCGAAGTGACGTTTGTGACAAATTCATTATAGCTTATGGTATTTGCTTTGAGACTAAGTAAACCAAACCAATACACTATAAAAAAAAAGACCCACTCCTGAGTTTTGGACGACCATGGGAGTGAGTCGGTAGTTAAAATAGTATAAACCATTTAACCATTACAAAGTTATGACAAAAACTTATTATTTGTTTCGGATACGGCCTTTTTTTAGCTGTTGCCTCCTGTTTTTTATCTTTTATTATGTTGCTCCAGCCCAAAACCACTTGATTTCCGGGCAGATAACGGATGGGCAAGCCCCCATATCAGGGGCAAGTATTCTTATTAAACACACGGTTAGGGGAACTGTTTCTGATTTTGATGGGCGGTATGAATTACCTGCTAAACCCACAGACACCCTACAGGTATCCTATTTGGGGTATAGCCCTGTGGAGCTGCCCGTTGGTAGTTTACGGGTTATCAATGTGATTTTGAAAGAAGATGCTACGGCATTGGGTGAGGTGACCATCAATGCTGGGTATTATACCACTTTAGATAAAGAAAGTACTGGAAATATAGATCGAGTTACATCCTCTGTAATAGAAAAACAACCTATCAATAATCCACTTGAGGCTTTACAAGGACAGGTGGCAGGATTGGATATCAATCAAACTACGGGGTTGGCAGGTGGGGGCTATTCTGTTCTTGTTCGAGGTAGAAGTAGCATTGTTGCTGGAAATGAACCTCTTTATGTAATTGATGGAGTCCCTTATGATACCGGTAGTTTGGGGAACCCAATTCTTAATGGATCTTTATTTCCACAAGGAAATATTAATCCTTTGAACACAATGGATCCATCATCCATTGAATCCATTGAAGTATTAAAGGATGCAGATGCTACCTCTATTTATGGTTCTAGAGGTGCTAATGGAGTTATTTTAATTACTACCAAGAGGGGAAAAGTAGGAGACATAATATTTTCTGTGGATGCTTCTAGTACTAATATTTCTGTTACAGGTATGTTGGATTTATTAAATACTCAAGAATATTTGTCCATGAGGAAAGAAGCCTATGCTCAAGATGGTATTACTGTATATCCTGCAAATGCTTATGATGTGGATGGGACTTGGGATGAAAATCGTTATACGGATTGGCAAGAGGAGTTTTTTGGTAACCCTGCTTATAGCCATACGATAAAGGCTTCTATTAGTGGAGGGCAAGAACGGACCCAATTTAATTTAGGGGGTAGTTTTATGAAGGAGACTACTGTATTTCCTATGGATTTTAATTATAAGAGAGGAACTGCCTATGCTACTTTAAATTATAGGAATATTAAAGATAAATTCCGTATTCAATTTTCAGCGAATTACGGTACAGATCAAAACATTTTACCTAATGCCGATTTGGTCTATAAAGCCAAATTATTGGCGCCCAATGCCCCTGAGCTTTACGATGAGATGGGAAATTTGAACTGGGAAAACTCTACTTGGGATAACCCTTACGCAGATTTGGAAAGTACTTACCAAAATCACTCAGAAAATTTTATGGTAAATACAGTATTAAATTACTCCATACTTAAAGGACTAGATTTTAAGACCAATCTGGGTTATAACAGTTCTGAATTAACCGAAATACAGGTTAATCCACATACTAAATATAATCCTGCTTATGGATTGACTAGTGCTTCTTCTAACTCTTTTAAGAATACAGGCCAAAGGCATTCGTGGATAATTGAACCTCAACTAAATGCTTCCTACAAGGTTGGTGAAGGTCAATTGAATGCAATCCTTGGAACTACTTTTCAGGAACGTAATGAAGACGCTTTTACCATCTATGGGTTTGGGTTTTCGAGCAATAGTTTGATAACACATTTTAGCGCTGCACAGAACTTGCGAATTTTGAATGAGACTAGTACTCAATATAAGTATCAAGCATTATATACTAGATTCAATTATAATTGGAAGGGGAGATATTTCATAAACATTACAGGTAGGCGTGATGGTTCCAGTAGATTTGGACCAGAAAATCAATTTGCTAATTTTGGATCTATAGGAGTAGCTTGGCTATTTTCAGAAGAATCTTTTTTTAAAGATATTAATTGGTTAAGTTTTGGAAAACTACGAGGTAGTTTTGGAACTACTGGTAATGATCAGATAGGTGATTATCAATATTTAAATACTTATAATATTACAAACGGAAATTATGATGGGTCTATAGGTTTAGCACCAACTCGATTGTTTAACCCCTATTATGCTTGGGAAAAAAACAAAAAAACCGAGATAGCATTGGAAACTGGTTTGTTTTCTGATCGCATACGACTTGAAGTTGCCTATTATCAGAACAAATCCAGTAATCAGCTTTTAGGGATACCATTACCGGGTACTACAGGATTCAGTTCTATTAATTCCAATCTAGATGCAACTGTGGTAAACTCAGGAATGGAACTTAGTTTTCATACTATCAATTTTAAACGTAAAGATTTTGACTGGCAGACAGATATTCAATTTACTCTACCAAAGAGTAAATTGGCTTCTTTTAAAGATTTGGAACAGTCTACATATGTAAATCAACTTGTGATAGGTGAACCTTTATCAATTTTAAAACAGTATCATTTACTTGGTGTAAATGTAGAAACCGGACTGTTTGAATTTGAAGATTATAATAATGATGGAACCATTAATACGGACGACCGACAATATGTTTCTGATTTAAGTCTGAAATTTTACGGAAGTATAGCTAATAACTTTAGGTTTAAAAAGTGGAATTTGGATGTTTTCTTACAATTTGTAAAAAAAGATGGCTATAATGAGTTATTTGGCACAAATTACCCGGGAAGTTTTAGAAATCAACCCACCAGTGTGTTAAGTCACTGGCAAGAAATGGGTGATGTAACTGATATGCAAGTTTATACATCTGGAGAACAAAGCGATGCCGTTACAGCCTACTCAAAATTCAAACAGAGTAATGGTGTTGTGTCAGATGTCTCTTTTGTCCGTTTAAAATCCTTATCACTTTCTTACAACATCCCTTTAAAACAAAAGACAACTGTAGATTGCATAATTTACGCACAAGGTCAAAACCTTTTGACACTTACTAAATTAAAGAGCGGAGATCCAGAGCAGTACTCTGGTTACTTGCCACCATTAAGACGAATATCATTTGGAGTTAGATTAAAATTATAAATATTAAAAGACATTATTATGAAAAAACATAGAAGTTACCAAAAAAAAAGCATTATGCTATGTATTGCTATATGCTGTTTGTTATTTGCGTGCGAAGATTTTATTGAAGTCGATCAACCAACAGGCCAAATTCCATCAGAAGTTGTATTCGAAGATGAAGCTACTGCAACAGCAGCTGTCGCTTCTATATATGCTAAATTAAGAGATGAGGTGTTGCTTACGGGCAATCTGTTTGGGATGAATATTTTGATGGGCTTTTATGCTGATGAGCTCGATTATTACTCAGATACCAATTCTGACATCTATCCCTTTTACTCACATGAGATGATGGCTACTAATGATGTGGTGAAAACAATTTGGGATGGTAGTTATAAAGCTATTTACATGAGTAATTTGGTATTGGAAGGTCTTGAGAGTTCAACTGAGCTAAACATTGAAATTAAGAATCAGATAAAGGGAGAGGCTCTTTTTTTAAGAGCTATGGTACATTTTTACTTATTAAATTTATTTAATGATATACCTTACGTTGTTACAACAAATTACTTAATAAATCAGGATGTTTCACGTAGTTCTATGGAGGAAGTATATAGTTACATCCTAACTGATTTGTTGGAAGCGAAAGAGCTCCTAGCAGATACTTATGTAAGTGCTGAAAGAGTTAGAGCAAATAAATTTGTTGTTTCAGCTTTGTTGTCAAGAGTATATCTTTATATGGGGTATTGGGAAAATGCGATTTCTGAAAGTTCATTGGTCATTAATAATACAGGATTATTCAATCTAGAACCAATTGAGAATGAATTTTTAAAAGAAAGTGGTTCTGCTATCCTTCAGTTCAAACCTAGAAGTTCTGGAGATAATACGGATGAGGCAATTTATTTCTATTTTGTTTCTGGCCCTCCTTTTTTGATGTCCATGACTCCAACTCTTGTATCCTCTTTTGAATCGGATGATTTAAGATTACAAAATTGGATACGTTTAGTTACAGATGGTAATCAAAATTGGTATGCTCCATATAAATACCAAGAAGTAGAAAATACAGGAAGTAGTAAGGAGTATTCTATGGTTTTGAGATTGTCTGAACAGTATTTAATACGATCTGAAGCTCGCTTTCGATTAGGAGATATGATAGGAGCAGAGCAAGATTTAAATGTTATTAGGAATAGGGCAGGATTAGAAGATTATAGTGGATCATCATTGGAAATGATAAATGCTATTTTAGATGAACGAAGACATGAATTGTTTACAGAATATGGACATCGTTGGTTTGATTTAAAACGTTTTGGGATGGCAGAATCTGTTTTGATGGATATAAAACCCAATTGGCAGTCACGTGACGCATGGTTACCAATACCTGAATTAGAAATTTTAATGAATCCAAATTTATTGCCACAGAACGCAGGATATTAGATTATGATACAGTTTGATAATTATCAGAAAGTAAAACAAATTTCTTGGGTTTTAATTAATGTATTTATTGGGACTATTTTCATCTTAGGAAATGGAGGTGTTAATGTTTTGAGTCAGAATATTTCAAAAATGCCATACCACTCCGGCATGGACAGCTTATGGAGCCAGCAAGTTTTTATACTAAAGTATAGTCGTGATGCTAAATGGGTTACATTAAAAGAAATTTATGGGAATAAACCAGATTCTTATATTTTGGTAAATGCCTTAAAAGGCGATAGGACTATTTTAGGTGACTGTTTTAAACATGATTTTGGCAATTTAAGTGATTGGTTGGCATTTTTAAGTCCGGATAACATCCTTAACTTAAAATCATTAACTGGAGATAAAAATTACACATATACCGAGGTTCAAAATTTTGAGTTTGATTCAAAAGGAGCCAACCTTTACATTGAACAAATCAATAAATCTGGTAAAAACTCACTAACAATAGTGAATTTAAAGCGTTTGGAATCCATACAAATAGATAATGTAGAAAATCAGGTTTGGCATCCATATGACAGTAAGATCGCTTTACAGATTAAAAATAAAGAAAATAAAGAAATAGTTATTTATGATTTGGAAGCTGAAATTGAAAAAAAGCTTATTACTTTCAGCAACACTAGTTTTAGTCAATTACAATGGTCTGAAGATGGAAATGCTTTGGTTTTTTTGGAAACATCAAACAATCCCTTAGCAATACATAGGGTGTTATCTAATGGGGAACATAAAATATTGAAAACATCTGATTTTGAGATTCAATTTTCAGGATATATTATATCTGACAAAGAAATCAAATTATCTAAAGATGGACACTCAATTTATTTTTATGGAGAGCCAAAACAGCAACAAGTAAATTATAATTCAGATGTGGAGATATGGGAGGCTAAAGACCCATGGATATATCCCAGAATGTCCCAATATGAATCACTTGATAACAACTATTTTTTGACTTTATGGAATGCCCAAAGAGACGATTTGATTGAAGTAACTGAACCTGGATTTAGTTCTGTACAATTTAATCCAAATCATTCCTTTGCTTTGATTTATAACCCATTACAATATGAACCTCAGTACAGACAGTTTGTGGAGTCTGATCTTTATTTCAAAGATTTAAAAACAGGAGTAAAGAAACTTTTAGTTGAAAGACAATATCTTAGACAGGGGCAAGTTACCATTTCACCATTAGGGAGATATATAGCTTTTTTTAATAATCATCATTGGTGGTTATATGATGTAAAGGAGCAAGTGACCAGAAATATAACACAAGATCTTCCTTTTTCATTTGAAATAGATGATCTCCATGGAGCAAAAGGAGCTTCTCCATATGGAAGTCCAGGCTGGAGTAAAGATGATTCAGACATTTTTTTATATGATGAATTTGATGTATGGTTAGTTAGTACTGACGGAAGTATTGAAGCACGTAAAATAACTAAAGGTAGAGAACAAAAAATAAAATACCGTATTGATAGAGAATTTAGACGGCATGATAGGAACTATATTAACTCTTTGGTTTCATATGCAGAGTTGTCATTTTCTATGAAAGAACAAATAGTTTTTAATAAGACAGGTGTCGACTTACAAACTGGTTATTCCATATGGAATCCAAAAGAAGGAAATTTAAAACCAATATATTACGGAAAGCAATTGACTGATGATATATTGATTTCTAAAAAAAATGAGTATATAGTTTACAAAAAGAGTAAGTATAATTCACCACCTGGTATTTATTTGCAAAATATTGTTACTAAACAAGAAACCTTACTTTATCAATCAAATTTAAAGTTGATGGATTATGATTTGGGAAAAGAAACCATTTTTGAATATTTTGTAGGTAAAGACACACTAAAAGGTTTGTTGTTTTATCCTTCCCATTTTAGTCCTGATAAAAAATATCCATTGATTGTAAAAGTATATGAAACATTTAGCACCTATGATATTGGCTTTAAAGCTCCTACCTTTTTTGAAGGTACAGGTTTTAATAAGTTAAACTACATTACAGATGATTACTTTGTTTTGATACCAACAATCAAATACCACAAAGGTCAACCAGGTGTATCTGCACTTAAATCTGTAACAGCAGCTGTGAATAAAGCAGTGGATTTATTTTCTATTGATAAACAAAGGTTAGGCCTAATAGGACACTCCTTTGGAGGTTATGAGTCTAATTTTATCGCTACACAAAGTGATTTGTTTAAAGCAGCTGTTGCTGGTGCTGCAGTAAGTGATTTGGTAAGCTGGTATCATGATGTAAATTGGGATTGGGGACAGGATCAAATATGGAGGATTGAGAACCAACAATTTCGGATGGGTAAGCCTTACTATTTAATAATGGATGATTATCGTAATAACTCTCCTATTAGCCATGTTAAAGAGATGAATACACCTCTTTTATTATGGAATGGGAAAGAAGATTTTAACACTAATTGGTCTCAAGGTGTTTATATGTATATGGCAATGAAAAGATTGAATAAACAAGGGAAGTTGTTGTTATTTAAGAATGAAGGTCATGTTTTAGAATCCTCCAAAAACCAATATTTACTTTCTCTAGAAATTAAAACATGGTTTGATTCTTATCTGAAAATGGGAATGGAGTAAATAGTTTACTCCATTCCCATTTTGTTAATCCTCTTGACTATGAAATAGTTTGACACTACAACTTGTAGCGCTATCTCTTAGAAGATAAACTTGTTGACCATTGTATTTACAAAAGTATGCATTTACTTGGTCGCAATTTTTAGTAGTTGGTACACACAACCCACTTTGCATAATAAATCCAGTTATTGGTACATCATCCATTTTGGCTGTGTTGTTGTCAGTGGCAAAAGCAAATACTATTGCCAACATAAATACCATCAAGGGTAGTACCCTTTTTAAAACTAGTGTTTTCATAATATATAAAATTTAATTTATGGCCTACTATGTTACAGGTGTTCGGCCTTCTCCTGATACAGCGCCGTATGTCTTAATTATATTGATATTCTGGTTTGATTTGGTATATCCTTAGTTGATTATCTACTAAACCTATGATTAGGTCTTTATAAACTTTAAATTCCCTTAATTTTTTGAGGGGTTGGTGATAGAAATAAAAACTCTGGATGTAAGTGTTATCAGTTATATGATATTGGTCTATGATACTGGCAGATTTAAGGACTTCCTCATTTTCATATTTACCCAGTCTATCGCTATTAATAAACAGGTGCTTGCCAAATACTGAGGCCGTGCGATTAACTAAAACGGACTTCCCTAGATTGTATTCATCTTTTTTTAAATAATAGGCCACATCAATTTGCGCTTGTTTTATGGTGTCTATTGTTTTGCCTTGGGATATATTTTCTAGCTGTTTATTGGCTATGACAAATTGATTACGATAGTAGTACACATAGATTATTTTTTGAAGTTCTTGGTTATAAAGCAATAAACCATCGGTATCAAAGGTCCCATTGTGCTGTTGTTTTAATGCCTGGGTGTTAAGATTTAGTTTAATACTGTCGTTAACTGATTTTAAAATCCCTAAAACATTGGTGTTTGTATTGGTGCTGGTAGTTGAAATGGCCAATGAGGTACTGTCCAATAAAGTAAATTGATAAAAATAGGCATCGTCCTTTGAGAATGTTTCTGCTTTCCAGTTGGAGGTTTTGCCTTTGAATAGAATTGGGACAGTGCCATCTCCAACAAAAAAATATGGAGGGATTACTTGTATTCTCACTCTTTTGTATGGTAATTGATAATTATCAATCTTAATCTTGATTTCCTTGGATGTTTTTAATTGGAAATCAATTGTTTTTAAGTAAAGTGGGGCAAAATAGTTGCCTAAATAGATGAGGTTGTTAGCAATACCTGCAATATAAAAAGAATTGGATTCTAAGGGAAAATTTCCTATCTCCTCCAAACCATGAGGGCTATATTTTCTTTGGAAGGCATTATTGCGTTTGATTTCTTGCTCAGAGGAGAGGAACAAACCAATTACCAGGATAATACCTAAAGCAGATAGACTTAAGAGTCCCATGAGTTTTTGTTTAGAGAATTTTACATGTATGAAATAGATAGCTCCTATGGCAAGTAGGATGCATACGATATTAAAAATTAAATGTTCCGTCCAACCCAGTGATTCTAGAACCCCACCACAGGAGCAAGGGGTGAAGGATGTATAATTCAATATGATGATGATATAGGTGGTAAACATGACCATAAGCAGAAAAAACAGATACAGTCCCCATTTTCTTGTTTTTTCAAAAGCTAACAATAAAGAAGTGACTAGCTCGATCCCAATCACAGCATAAGAAACAGGTATTGCAAAAGCCCCTAATAAGGGTGATTGACCCAATTGGGTTTGAAAATCATTAAATTCCAAGAGTTTACTGATACTGGCATAAACGAACAACAGTATAAAAAGAAGTACGAGAACCTCCAGAAGAATCTTTTTTAACGATGTAAATTGAAATCCCATAACGATACTTTTTATATGGGATAAAGTTCGGGAAGAAATGTTTTTTCTAAGGGATTATTTGTTTTCTTAAAAGAAGTATTTTCTATGATCTTCAGTCACTTATCAAATTATTTGAAATCTTTATTATATAACTTTCTATATACGGATGGGCTTACTGTATAATATTTTTTAAAAGCTGTAGCAAAATGACTGATATTTTTAAAACCTGATTTTTTTGCTATTTTATAAATAGGTAGTCGGCATGTCTCAAGTAAATGTGATGCACGCTTAAGTCTTTCCTCGGTATAAAACCTAAAGATACTGATATTGTGTAACTGAGTAAAGGCTTTTTTGACTTTTGACTCATTAGTATTGAATTTTCTGGCTAATTCACTAATACTAAGCATCGGATACTCTAATTCTTTTAAGATATAATCACGTATGTCCTGAGCAATTTTTACATCCCTGTCGCTTAACATCATTTTGGGTTTGCGTTTGGGCAGGGTATCGGTTCTGGTTTGTGTGTTCTGTTGATTCGAAGGAATATGGCCATCTATTACTGCTTGAATTTTTCTTGATTTTACCTCATCTTCAATGAGTTTTTTTTGTGGCACAAATTCAAAGCTTGTAATGACAATGATCGGCTGTTTTAAATTATTGGCGTCAACAGACTGTATTGTACATGGATACTTTTTTCTTAAATATGGCCCACAATTAAAATATAAAGTTTCATTGGTACTATAATAGCTTTTTGCTTCAATTTCTTGAATGATTTCATTCCATCTTATAGTAGATTGATTGTTTAAAAAATGTGAAAATGACTTGCCAATAACCCGATTTCTATCTAAGTTCAATAATGTTAAAGCATCATCATTTAGGTTTGTTACTTTATAATGATGGTCTAAAGTAAATAAAATAGTGATGGATTTACTTTGACTACCCTTAGGATTAAAAGTACTAAAATATAATAAAGATGCTTGTAGCTCTACTGTTAACCAATTTAAAAGAACAACAATGGACTCTAATTGATCTTCTTCTTGTGAGCGATCAATTTGGTAGGACAGATTGCCTTCAGCAATTGCTAACAATAACTCTTTTATACTGTTCAGTCGGTGAATATCTATCATTCTTTTCATAGACTACTGTTTAAAAAATGGTATAGAAACTTTTGGGCCTCAAGACTATTGTTAAAAACTTCCGTGGGGATTAAGGGTTGGTTGCGTCTTAAATATAATTGTATCATACTTTGGGCAACTATCCTTTTTTCAACTATGGCAACTGCGTTTGCGAGTATAGAACCCTCTAGGGCAAGAAAATCGCGCGCCGACTTACTGGCGTCTTGTATTCCTTTGGTTTCACATAATATTGGAAAACTCATGCCGTCTTGAAATTCCAAACGCTCTTTTAAAACTGCTTTTGCAATCTTAAGGTCTAAAAATGGTATCTCGTGGTATACAAAAAATAAAATGCCTTCAAATATCCAGTAATCTGAATATTTTCCTTTGATAACACGATACATGATGTGTAGTTCTTTTTCTCTTTGAAAACTAAATTAATAAAAAAAATGAAATTCAAATTAATTTGGTCTCATTTGGCGGGTTTTGATGTACTTATATTGAAAAAACTTTTCTCAAAAGGATAGATACTTTTCTTAAAAGGATTTTTTTAATAGTAATGCTTAATTTCTTTTAGGTTCATTTTGATTTTTTAAATAGCTTGTAATTGTTTTTGTAAAACATCTTTCCCCAACAGGCTTTTTCAACACAAAAATATATTCATATTTCAAGCTTGGTAAAAGTCTGTTTCATTGAGAAAAACAACAATAACCAATACAGAAAATCATGGCTAAAATCAAACACAACAACTTCATCAATACAGTAAATGAAGTAATCAACAATGCACGACGTCAAAACATAGTGCACCTCTATGCAGAGGACAAAAGGTTTTCAGGAAGGAACATTCAAATCAATGGCAAAACCCTCTTTCATTTTGGAACTACCGGCTATTTAGGGTTAGAACAAGACCCCAGGTTAAAACAAGCAGCAATCAAAGCAATTGAAAATTACGGTACGCAGTTCCCTTTATCCAAAACATATATTTCACACCCCCTCTATGCAGAACTGGAAACCAAAGTTTCAAAAATGTACAACGCCCCTATCATCATTACAAAAAACAGCACACTGGGTCATATGGCTGTCATCCCCTCTGCAGTGGAAGATGAAGATGGTGTGATACTAGATCACCAAGTACATTGGAGCGTGCAAAATGCGGTTCAAATGGTCAAAACAAAAGGGGTAAAAGTAGAAATGATCAGGCATAACAATATGGAGATGCTGGAGACCAAAATCAAAGAATTAAACACTACCTGCAATAAAATATGGTATATGGCAGATGGAGTCTATTCGATGTTTGGAGATTTTGCGCCGGTTGACCACCTGATGAACCTTAGTAAAAAGTATCCTAAACTTCATCTATACTTTGATGATGTCCACGGAATGAGTTGGATTGGAAAAAATGGCACCGGGTATGTTACCAGCAAGTTAGGAACACTTCCGGAAAACTGCTTATTGTTTGGTACTCTTAGTAAATCCTTTGGCGCTGGAGGGGCTGTGCTCGCTTGTTCTAATTTGAAACTAAGGGATAAAATTAAAAATTTTGGGGGTCCTCTTACATTCTCTGCGCAATTGGATCCAGCTTCTGTTGCTGCCGCCATTGCTTCGGCAGATATCCATCTCTCTGATGAAATATACGAAATGCAAAAAGACCTTGAGGTTAGAATCCAACACTTCAATTCGTTATTGATGAAATCCAACCTTCCGTTGGTGGACCTGAATGTTAGCCCTGTTTTTTTTGTGGGGACAGGTGTTCCGGAAACTGGATACAACTTTGTGAAACGTCTGTTTGATGAAGGTTTTTTTGTGAATCTAGGTCTTTTTCCTGCAGTGCCCGTAAAGAATACGGGTGTGAGAATTACAATCTCAAGACACAACCAATTGAGAGAAATAACAGCTCTTGTCGAAGCAATGAATTATCATTACCCCAAAGCCCTGGAAGATACTCAAACAAATCTCAATCGGGTTCGTAAACTATTTAAGTTACCGGAATTAAAAACAAAAATAGATAAAATCCCCACTCAAGACTTAATACTGCAACACTTCAATTCAATTACAGATGTTGAAAAGTCTTTATGGAATAAACATATGGCAAACAATTCTATCTTTGATTGGGATGGACTGGCATTCATGGAAAAAGTGTTTTCTAATAACCAAGCTTCTGAAAATAATTGGGAGTTCCATTACATCATAATTAAAGATAAAATGGGCAACCCTGTACTTATTACGTTCTTGACTAGTGCTTTATGGAAAGAGGATATGTTGGCACCTAAATCGGTTTCAACAGAAATTGAATCAAAAAGATTGAATGATCCTTATTATATGTCAACAAAAGTATTGAGCACAGGCTCTTTACTTTCAGAAGGTAATCATTGGTTCTTAAACGAAGAGCACCCACAATGGGAAGAGGCAATTCAATTGCTGCTAATTACTATGGAAAACATAGACAATCAATCACCAGTTGAAATGTTTGTCCTAAGAGATTTCCTAATCGAAAACTCAAATCTCAATGAATTTTTGCACAAAAAAGGGTTCATAAAAATTAAAATGCCTGATACAGCTCAAATCCAAAACTTGAACTGGATAAATGAACCCACTTTCGTTAATTCACTGTCTTCAAGATCCAGAAAGCATTTTAGAAAAGATATTGTACCCTTTTTGGGAAAAGTGGAAGTGAAATGGAAAACTAAAACCAGCAAGCACGAGTTGGATCAAATATATCAACTTTACCTCAATGTAAAACAAAATAACTTAGGCCTGAATACGTTTGCATACCCCAAGAATCTGTTCTGGGCTATGAATGAAAGTGACCTTTGGGAGTTTCAATGTATCTATCCTAAAGACAATCAAGAAAAATTGATTGGTGTAATGTGTTGTTATAACAACAACAACACAACCTTTGTTCCTGTCTTAGTCGGTATGGATTATGAATATGTTACCAAAATTAATAGTTACAGGATATTGTTATATCAAACAATCAAAAGGGCAGGGGAACAAGGGTATAAAAATATTGATTTTGGTCTTACGGCTGCTTTTGAAAAACGAAAATTGGGTGCTACGGTCTTTAATACTTTTGCCTATGTACAGGCAAAAGATAATTTTACCATGGAGTTGATTTCTACACTTCAAAACAAATAAACCTTTCATTCCTAGGCAAGTGTATTTATTGTTTATATTAAAGATGGTACAAAATGAAGAAAAGAGAGTATGTAACAATCCTTGAGGTATTCAATAAAGAAATGGCCATGTTAGAGTGTGATGATTTTTTATGTATGGATAAAATTCATAAAGCAATCATTCTTTCCAGACTTAAATTGTCTAAACTTAAAAAGTATACCATTTTGTACTCCTTCGATAATCAAGATGAAGAAGTATCCTTTTTTAAAGACTACAAAGGTACTGTGCTTTCAAACCTCATCTTTTATGAAGAAGTTAGGACTTTTGAAATCAACAGCCCTGAATTGTCCATTTCATCAAAAAAAGAATTCATAATCAGACAAGAACAAAAAATTAAAAAATTTTTCAAAAAACACGATTCACTCGTTCAGTACATATCTTTAAACCTCACTAGCCTTGACTCTTTATTTTATACCTTGAAACCAATGAATGAATCTTGGTCTATATGTAATGAGTCATACCATACCGACCCAAGTTTTTATACCAATCACGATTTACTTCTGGCTAAAATAAAAGCATATAAAAAATTATTACAATACTTAAAAACAAAATACAGTGCACTTAACAATTTCTTGAAATATGGTACACCTTTAAATTCTCACTCAAACCTACAATGGACTGGCTCAAAAACAGAACTGGTGGAATTGATTTATGGTCTGCATAGCTGTAAAGTCTTAAATCATGGGAATACGGATATTAAAAAAATCTCAAAGTTTTTTGAAAAATCGCTAGATGTGGACCTTAGCGATGTCTATAAAATTTATTCAGAAATTAAAACAAGACAAAAAACCCCAACAAAATTCCTCGAAGAAATGACCTTTAACCTAAGGGAAGAAATTGAAAAAACCTTTAGGTAAAACAAACCATGTCCGTTGAGGTCTCAATTCAAGTCTCTGTAAAAATAGAAATGCTCATATCATCTTTCTGCTTATAATCTTTTTATAATAGCCATTCAGCATAATGCACTTAAAGTCATGACTCAAAAGTGCTATTTGCAGATTCTTAATTGTTTTTAAAGTTAATAACTTTTACATTTCAGTACTTCTTAAACCTACCAATACAACTTTATTCCGACTACCTCTTTGGTGATTGGCTATAGTTTTTTTGACCTTTAATATTCAGTTTATGCCAAATTATGTTAAAAAACAACCAGACCTACGGGATAGTTACGTGTTTTTCAAAATACCTCAATACATCTTTGCAATGCGAAAGTCAAACCATTTTACAAACTCAAAGCCGGGTCGAAACCAATAACTGTAAAAACATCTTCCCGGTTTTGTTAAAATTTTAAGAATTATGGGAACACCAATCATTACCCAAGCAGACCTCGACCAATTCAAGGACGATGTCATCAACGAGCTAAGATCCTTAATGGCCATAGAAAAAACTGTAAAAACCAAGTGGATTAAAAACAGGGAAGTAAAAAAAATGCTTCAAATGAGCCATAGCACCCTGCAAACACTGAGGGCTAATGGAACACTTAGCTATACCAAAATTGGAGGGATCATTTACTACGATCTGGAGGAAATTGAAAAGATGATGGAGGATAATAAAATCTGTAATGTTAATAAATGATAATGAATGAACTACATCAAACAAATGAATGCTATTTTCGCAAAGTTTTATATAGACTCCAGGTTAAACACCACTCACATCAGCTTATATATCTCACTATTTCAGCTTGGAAACCTCAATCGGTTCCCGGAAACCTTTTACATAAACCGCGAAGAAATAATGAAACTCTCCAAAATTGGCTCAAAAGCAACCTATCACCGGTGCCTCAAACAACTCGATCATTGGGGTTACATTAAATACTTGCCTTCACACAACCCTTACAAAGGGAGTAAAATCAAGTTGCTCAAATTTGATACGAGTTCTGAACGGGTACAGGCACAAGCTGTGAAACAAGCATTGGTACCTTATATAAAACAGGATAAATTAAATGAAAAGGTTATAAACTTAAAAAAGAAAGAAGTTGTAAATTTTTTTAAAAATGAATTTCAAAAACTCTTACCGGAAAAAGATCTTCTATCAGTAGCCGAAAAATTTTACAATCATTACAAAGCCTCTGGATGGCTAATGGGAGGGAAGACCCCAATCATTGATTGGCAAGCCGCTGCCCAAAACTGGATGCAAAAAGCCCTTGAACTCAAATCTTTTAAACACATAAAAACCACAAAAAATTTAAATCACCTCAAAACCAACAGAAACAAAAATTATGACGCTCCTCTCTAAAAGTTTCATTAATAGAGCCATTGCACTATGCTACCTGCTGTAGCCTAAGCGAGCTTATAATGTTTATTAAGACAATAGTCGGGATAAAAAAGTTATTGAGAAACATCATAAACTATTAGTTAAATCTTAATTAAAACTCTGACACCATGAAAAAATATTTTACCATCGTAGACAACAACACAACCTTCACCCTAGGTAAATACTACAACAATCAAATCATCTACGATTTCAATAATACTTTGGATTATCTCGAAATCAAAGGCAAACAACGCTTTGGTCAACACTTTCGGATTTACAAGGAAGACCACAACCTTATTTACAAATTGATGATTTATACTATAAATGACAAAGAATCTTGTCTGGCCAATGGTATCGATCTGAACAAAGGCATACTACTTACGGGGCCTGTGGGCTGTGGGAAAACAACCCTAATGCAACTTTTACCTTATATACACCCACAAACAAGGCCATATCCATTGTTTCCTATACGAAATATAGTGATAGAGTATAATACCAATGGCTCAGATACTATCAATAAATACAGTGCTCTAAGAACGATGTGTTTCGATGACCTCGGCGCAGAACCCACAGGTCGATTCTATGGTCACGACTGTAATGTTATGGCAGAAATCCTCATCTCACGCTACGACCTCAGTCAGGGTCAAAGCTCAAAACATAACAAAAGAACCCATCTTACTACAAACCTCAACGCACTGGAAATTGAAGATCGTTATGGAGAAAGAGTACGGTCGCGACTCCGGGAAATGGTAAACGTCATTGCGTTTCCGTCCTCTTCTCCAGATAAACGCTCCTAAATCCCTACGAACCTGTTCATCGAAAGTTTACTGTAGGAGGTGGTGGGAAATTGAAGATTCAGCGTAGCTAATCCCGTCAAATCAAATGCAATATTTTAAAAACAAAAAGACCTATTACCATGAGCGTACCCGCAGAAGGCTGGAAGTCGATGTGAAGGAGGAGAAGGAGGATAGTGGAAAAGCAAAATCCTTTTTCAAAGCACCGTCATCACGAACGTAGTTAAGTGAACTCATAAATCAAATAAGCTGTACAGGCGCAATATTTTGCGACTCAAATAAATCTAAAATTTAACAAATCATGAACACATCCCAATTCTGGACTTGGTTCCAAGACAACGAACATAAATTATACATTCTACCACTACTCTCAACAGAAGAGCAGGATGAATATATGTTTTGGATGCAAACCTATTTAAACTACTATAAAGCTGGTATTGGTTTTAAAATAGTATTTTGCGAGACTTATACAAGGCCAGCTACTTTAGCTTTTTTTACTAACCAACAACCAGAATTATATCATGCAGTACTCCAATTGGTCAAAACCGCTCCTCCAATGGACAATTGGAAAATTGTTTCTTATCGGAATAAGCTAGATGATGTAGCTGAATCTAAAACAATTGGGCCTTCCAACTTCAAACTCAAATTAAACCAACTCTATTTTCAACCGGTCTTTAAAATCAATGACAATTCCAAAATTACCATCAATATTTTCACTACCAAAAAAGTGTCTTATGCAAAAAGAAAACAATTCAAAAAATTATGTATGCAAATCCTTGTGGACATGGTTGGTGAAAATGTTCTTAGCAATAACGTCCACTTTATACGTTGTAACCTCAAAACACAAATTCCAGGGGTAGCTATCAAACTCATCCACTTCCAACAGTTTATCGACTTGATAAAACAACTATATAAATAATACAACCTTTAATTCCTCATTTCAAAGTTCCATATCAAGGAAATCTGTAATAACTTTCCTGGTCTCTTAAATACATTCTAACTGGTGAAACTTGCCAAACGAAAAGGCTAGACGGCGTGTTTGCAACTTAAAACCAGATTCGAGTTGATTCAAATATCCCTTTTCTTCATCTCAATTATCACTACACTAAATTCATTTCTCTATCTAATAGATAAAAGAATGGAGCTTGGTGTGAGACTATTTAGTATAGTTAAAAGTTATTGGATATTTGGTTACATTGAAATACCTAAACTAAAATTAGCCAAAACTCCTAAGCAATACAGAAGCCTCCAAAAATGAGTTCCCAGTTCTATAATTTTTTTTCTTTTCAAAATGCAGGTTAAGAACTTCCCCAAACTTACTCTTTTGTTCTAAATGGTAAAGGAGTTGTATAATGTTGTTGTATTCTCCTTCTAAGGTAAATTGATAGGTTTTTATCGTTAAATCATTTTTAAGTTCAATATGGGGCTCCAAAAAGTGAACCACTTTTATATTGTGCTGTTCTGCTACCGTATGAATGGTCTTTAATAGATTATTCTGAATGGAAGACCCATTTAGTTGATATTTGTTAAATAGGGAATCGTAGTATTTTTGTTTCTGTTTTAAAACAGACAGTTCCTTTGGAGTATTCTTAAAAAGTATTGCTTCTTTTTTTAGTTGATGGGTTTCTTTAACCAAAACAATGGTTTTTGAAATCGCTACTTGATAACCCACCCAAAGGAGAACAATAAAACCAATGATTAAGCTGATATTTTTTTTTCTTGCTGTCATTTAATGGTTATATTGAGACTAAAGTCAGTGAACGTTTTGTTCGATTCACTATAATCGGTTATAACTATTTTTTCAACCCAGTCCAATACTTCTAATTCTGAGATCCAATGAGATATCTCATTTTTTATGGTGCTTACCCCTTTTAACAGCAAGATATTTGGTTCGTACTCAATCGGTTTTTCAGCTTTTATGCGTTTGGTTAAAGGTTGAAAATTAAATTCAGTGATACTAATGGATTCTGGTAAACCGACCATTATGGCATTGGTATAGAACGAGCTTTTGGAAGATTCACTCTTTAAAATATCATTGATAAATTTTTCCTTCTTATCAACGTTTTCTTTAAGCGAAATAAGTTGTTGTTTACTGGTTTCATTTACTTGAGACGTTTGTCTTAATTCTGAAACTTTGTTGAAATAATGGTTGAAAATAAAAAAATTAATAAATAATATGATTAGAAAAAACAACAACCCGACTTTCAAAAACTGACTAAAAAACCGTTGCTGTTGAAAATCAGTTAGTAAAACATGGTGATTGGAATCAAAATTTGAATACCCGTTTTTTTTCTTTGGTAGTATAACATTCAAAATGGCTGCAAAAGACAACAAAAATGCATTGGCAACTTTCAAGCCGTTAATATCATACTCCTTTATTTTTACATCAGACTGTTTAAATATCTCATTGAGACCTTCCTTATCTATTTCAACTAAGGCATTGGTTGTGTATACTTCATTTGAAACGATGAATTCACGGATATTGTTTAACACATGATTTCCAAAAGACACATGAATTATATACAGATTTTTTTTTCGGTAGTCTTCAATGAGTGTATCAACGTATTCTTTACGACAGATAGTGATAAAGCAAGCATTTTTTTGTTTTAGAATGTCATAGTAAAATTCATGGATATTGATATTGGGATAGGCATTCTGAATAATCTTAGAATCTTCATCTTTGGAAAAAAGTACTTTTTTGGATAATACTTTGTCATTGTTTATAACCAAAGAAATACCTACTCCTTTAGGAATTTGAATTGATATGTTGTCTAATGAATCTAATTTTTTATGGAAATGGATGTCAAGCTGTCTCTTTTTTTTCTTAAGTGCAAACAAAAGAATAGTTTCTTTATTATCAACTACAGCATGTTCAACACCATAATAGGTGTTTCCAAATAAAAAATATTGTTTTAATTTACCAATCATTAATAAATTACTGTTGGTTTAATTAAAACCGTTAATTTAGATTTAAAACCTTCTCTCGTTTGTTTGCTGAACAACCATTTAATCACGGGTACTCTTGCTAAAAGAGGCACCCCAGTACTAGACTTGTTTTGTGATTGTTCTTCCAAGCCCCCTAATATGGCAATGTCTTGGTCTTCCATACGAATGATGGAGCTAAAGGTTCTCGAATTGATATTTGGAGGGGCATCTTCTGCTATACGCGATCCAAATGCAGATTGGATGACATTGATATCCAATAAGACTTGTCCATCCCCTGAAACAGAAGGTCTTATAATCAAACCTAATTGCGCTTCAATTGGGAAATAATTGGTAATTTCTGAGGTTTGGGGATTATCGGTTCCATAAATATTGCGTTGGGTTACGGCATAATAGGATGTTTGTCCGTTGGAAAACATGGCTTTATGTCCGTTAAGCGTTGCTAATTTAGGGGTGGAGCGTATTTTTAAATTCCCATTGGATTCAGCCAATTTGATACTTGCAAAAAAGTTTGGGACTACCTTTCCCAGGTTAAAACCACTAAAAGTGCTAAAACCAGATAAAATACTGTTTACGGCATCAGCACCTAGGTTCATATCTGTGGTAGGATATATACTTCCTTGTGTTGTTGTTGGGTTTTCACCAATACCCCAACTTACCCCAGCCTCCAAATTCATGTTTTGGTTTACCTCTATAAACATAACTTCAATTAATATGACAGGTACGGGTTTATCGATATTTTTTAAAAATTCCTTAAGACGTTCAATATTGGTACTGGTGCCATTTACATAAAAACAATTTAGTTCATAATCTACCTGAATGTCCAGTTCTTGAACGATCTCTATAGGCACTATATCAATTAAGGTGTTGTTCTCATTAGAGTTATTGTTATAAGTACTTTGATTGTTGGATGTATTTTGATTTCTTGAATTTAAATTATCAAATTGGTTAAATGAATTACTATTAAATGAGTTGTTCCCGGAACTATTAAAATTGCTTCCTCCTGTGTTATTGCCAAAACTATTGGACGCGTCCCCCAATAGGGACACTGAACGATGTCTCATATATATAATTTCAACTTTTCTAACACTTAACTGTTCTTCGGTTCCAAAAAAATAAATATCATCTTCTTTTTTAAAAGTAAAGGTTCCTATATTGCTGGGTGACAGGTTTTGATCTGGTCTTTGACCTAAAGATTGATTTTGTTGGGTAGTTGAAACAGACTGCATTTCAAAAATCTTAACAAGCAAGTCATCAAAAGAGATGCTTTTAGCTTTAAAAGTAGCTGTTCCAGCTTCATCTAATGGGGATGCCGTAAATACATTTATGTCAAGAGCCGTACCTATATCACCAATGATATCGGCTATGGGTGCATTTTGAAAATCTACTTCAACCACCTTAGTGATTGGATCCAAAACTTTGAAGTAAATATTTGAGTTACGGCGCCTGGTAGGTCTGATTGGGTTTTGTTGTGTGTTTTGATTTGTATTTGAAGCAATATCAGGATTTAAATTACTTTCAAACAGGTAAAAGTTGTCTTTGGTTTTTTCATAATATAGGTTATTGGCATAGGCCAATTTGCCCATAGCGATATCAAAAGGGGTTTGAAGAATGTAAGCTGTCAATAATTTACTTTCAAGTCCTGGAGAAAACACCAGGTTTTTACCTGTTTTATCCATAATGGTTTTAAAGACATCATAGAGTTTATCGCCTTTTAGGTCCAAGGAAATTAAATTGGACGGTGGGTCAAAGGCCACATAGATTTCTTTTTCCTTTATCTCTGGTGCAGGAGGACGGTATGTTTGTATTGAGAGTATGTTTCCAGTAAAATCGATGGTTAGGTTGTATTCTTTGCACAGCCAAACCAATACATCGGCAACAGGGACATTTTTAAAATTATTGGCTATAGTAACTTGATGTAATTGGGGGTCGACATTGATGTTGATCTCATGGATTTCGGAAATAGCCAACAAAAATTTTGCAAGCGTCATGTTGTTGACAGTAATGTCTGTTTTTACATGCTCTGTAAGTCCTCCATTTTCAACTGATAAAGCCGTTAACTGATTCCTGATTTGTTCAAAACGTGGATCCTGCTTTTGCGAAAACACAAGGGCTGTATTAAGAAATATCAATAAAAAGAGAAACTTTTTTAAGTGCATAAGACAGGTTTATTTAATCTGTTAATAAAGCATAAACTTCTTCTATGGATGTTTGTCCTTGAATTAACAATTCAACGGCATTGCTTTTTAGTGTTGGTATGTTGTGTTTCGTGATATAGGCATCTATTTCCAATTCGTTTTGTTTGATGAGGGATATCACAGACTTTGTTATGGGAATGATTTCATAAATGGCTTTTCTTCCGTGGTATCCTGTATGATGACACCTGTGGCAACCCACCGGTTTAAAATGATATTCTAGACCCAGTGGGATTTTAAAATTTTCAGGCAACATGTTTTTTGTGGTTTCTTGCTTTACTTTACAATCTGGACATAACAACCTCACTAACCGTTGTGCCACACTAACATTTAAGGTGCTTGCAATTAAAAACGAAGGGATATCCATATCGATAAGTCTTGAAATGGTTGCCCAAGCAGAATTTGTGTGAATGGTGGATAATACCAAATGTCCTGTTAATGCGGCTCGGATAGCCATGTTGGCAGTTTTGGCATCGCGTATTTCCCCAACCATGATCACGTCTGGATCTTGACGTAAAAAAGTTCTTAAGGTACTCGCAAAATCCAAACCAATATTCTCCTTTAGTTGTACTTGATTGACTCCTTCCAAGGTATATTCAATGGGGTCTTCTATGGTTAGAATGTTTGTGTTATCGTCGTTCAAGAGCTTTAGGGTTGCATATAAAGTGGTTGTTTTACCGGAACCAGTAGGACCTGAAATCAAAACAATCCCATTGGGCTTTTTAATGGTCTCCATATAAGTTCTTAATTCTTTTTCGGTAAACCCTAAATCTTCAAGATGGATGTTTTCAGCATCTTTACTTAATAAACGAAGCACAATTTTTTCTCCATGGAGGGTAGGAAGTGTGGATACACGGATATCAAACTCTTGATTGTTGGTTTTTATGGTGATACGTCCATCTTGGGGTAAACGTTTTTCGGAAATATCAAGACCAGCTTTTATCTTTATTTTATTAATGATTACAGGATATTCATCTAAGGAGATAATGTAATACTCCTTTAATTTTCCATCCAATCTAAACCTGACACGGCATCTGGTTTCATAAGGCTCAAAATGGATATCACTGCTTCCAATGTTTTTAGCAGACATTAAAAGCCTTTCTAAAAAATCATTGCTGTATTGCAAGTCGGTTTTATGAGCATCAGATTGCTTTCTAAAATTAGTGGCCAAATATTTTTGGATGTTTTCTGGTGTTTCTTCAAGTAGTAGAATGTTTTTATCGAAAACCACCTGCAGTTCTTGTTGCAAGTCATTGGTAAACTTATCCGTTTTAAACGTTATGGTATTATTATCCAGTTTTATTGGTATTACTCTATAATAATACGCCTGCTCGCTATTTAATAGCTGTTTTAACCTGGTATCTATATTGAAATTTAGTGTCTCTATCATTAGAAGGTGTACAAGGAATTAATCATGCCTGACCAAAAACTTACATAAGTAATGGCAAAAAAGAAGCTTAAGTAACCAGCCAAGGGTACCGTAGTGTGTTTGGACTTTTTTAAAAATAGATGAAGAAGTAATGAAAAGGTCAATCCAAATACAAACAAAATAAAAAAGGAGAGCTTTGAAAAGCTAAAAGCTAAAGCTAAAAATAGAAGTCCGTCCCCAAGTCCAAAAGTATTGGTGATGGAGGTTTTTAGTTTTAATTTGGAGTATAAAAAAACAACAGTCATTAAAATGCTAACAAAAATGAAGTTGATAAATACCGTGATTAAAAATTGCTGTGGTGAGCTGTTAAGGTAATGTAAAATGCCAGAGCATAGTCCTATGATTGGGAATAAAAACCAATAAACCTGTCTGTCTTTGATATCTTGAAAGAGTACCAGTAAAAGAGCCATTATCAATATAAGTTTTAGTAGGAACATCTCAATCTTTTACAATTTCCTTAGGGGCGCCATTTTCATCAATTTCCCAGACATTAAACATCCCATCCCCATCAAAGTCTGTTATGGCTGTAGCTCGTGCTTTAAAACCATTATTGGATGCTTCAATTATTTCGTAAGTATAATTGGCCCTACCATTTTCATTTACAGTTTTAGGCGATTCAAAATCAATTTCGCTTAGGTCATAGGAATATTTAGAATACATGTATCGGTAGGTGGTTTGAGAATTATAGATATGACTCAGCTGCAATTGTGCTTCGGTACTTTTGGCCTTACTTATCAAGGGCATTAAATTAGGTAATGCTAGTAATAACAAAATACCTATGATTACCAATACCACTAGTATTTCCTGTAGATTATAAGCTGGCACTTTTTGTTTTAACTTCATAATAATTATTTAAATTCGATGACTTTATATTACAAAAAACCTTTTTCTATTGCCGCTTTAACTAAAGCCGTGTCATCAAGTTGTTTGGTTTTAAAGGTCTCTTTTAAAAGTCGTTTTCTTTTTTCAATTCCTGCTTGAGAAAGAGGAATAATATTTTTTAAGTCAATTGTTTTAACACCTTTGGAAAGCTCGTAAAGAATTTGTTTGTTTTTATCATCTAAAATGATTTTACTCGATATATTTTTATGTATTAAATTTGAAATTTCCGTACTGTAGTAAGTGTTACCACTCAATATCTTTATAATGGCCTCTGATAGCGTTTCTGTGGTTACATCCCCTTTACACATAAAACCTTTTGGACTAATAAAATGCAAAATATTGTTAAGTAAAAGTGGGTCATCATGACTTGTTAATACTAAGATTTTTGTCTCAGGAAACTTCTTTAAAAGTAACCTCCCTATATCTTCTCCAGATTGGAATAACCCGTCTTTAGAAGCTGGTAAACTTATATCTAAGAATACCAAGTCGTATGTTTTATCTTCAATAAATTTTAATGCAGAATCACAACAATTTGCTTCATCTGTATGATAGGAATTTATTTTATTCTCTTCTCGAAGATTGTTTAGAATGTTTTTGTAACCGTTAATAATAAATGGATGGTCATCTATTAGCAAGAGATTAAGTGATTTTTTCATGGAGGGTTTTTTTGATCATTAATAAAAGCCAATTATATTCTTAGAGAGGAGATGTTTAATACATTTTGTAATTCAACCCTTCAAACTTACTTAATAAAATTTAATCTTTTTTACGGGTTTTCCGTAAAAACTTCAAGTGAAACCCTTACTAAAAGTAAGGTTGAATTTTAATGTAGAGTGATAAACTTATTTAAGTTTGTTACTTATTATAAATCATTAATATTGTAGGTTAAATTGTAACAGTTTGTAAAACCTAAATTTAAATAAACACATGAAAAAGCTTTTTACTTTATTAATGATTTCCTTAACACTGCTACTTAATAGTTGTGATAAGGACGACGATTCTCCAAAAGATTGTGGATGTAATTCTGAAACCATAGAAGAAATTACTGTTTTAGAAGAAGATAATCTAGTTGCAACTATTAGTTATAAAATACAACTTGATACTGGAGACACCCATTACAACGACAAATTTTGGATAGGTGTTTCTTTTGAAAATTGTCCCACCTGTATAGATGTTATGATAGTTTGCAATGAAAATTTTTTAAATGGAGAATTTGATTATTTAAAAACAAACACAGACGAATTTGCACAAATACATTTTTCAGGAAATATAAAAAAAATATGTAACAGACCGCCAAATGTTGCAGACTACAGCTATTATAGAATTGTTTTAACCTCAATAGAAAAATTATGAAAAAACCACTCATTTTAATATTTGTTATACAATTATTTATTACATCTCAAGCTCAAGAAACAATCTACTATGAAGTTGATGGTAAGCATATTGAATATACTATTTCTCAGAAAGAAGTTTATGTTGAATTTAATTCTGAAGCGAAATCGTTGTTAAAAAGCTTTGCCAAAGAGAACTATGAAGAACTAACTGAAAATTCGGCAATTTTAAAACTGGCAACTGAGTCGCATAATTTTTCAGAATCGAAAATTAAGTTAAAAAATCAATATCATATTGATTTTAAAAGAATTGAGCCAGTTTTGATTTCTAAACTAGGTTCACAATATGTGTCAAAAGGTGAGTTAAATATTAAGTTAAAAGCTAATTCTTTTATAGAAGATATAAAGTTGTTAAAGTGCTATGAATATAGTCCTGATAAATTTTTAAGAGACATTTATTTAATGAATACTAATTTGAATACTGCTGAAACTATTCAATTGGTTAATAAGTTAAGTAAAGATAATCGGATTGAATTTATTGAGCCTAATTTTATTTGTATGATCAAGCCCAATACATTAGATCAGTTTTATTCTTTTCAATGGGCAATTAATAATGAATTTGGTATGGTTGGAATTGCTGATGTAGATATGAATGTAGATGGAGCATGGAGTATTGCTACTGGTTCTGGGATTAAAGTAGCAATTCTAGATGAAGGTGTTCAATTAGATCACCCCGATTTGATTGGTAATTTATTATCTGGATATGATGCTACTGGGTATGGCTCAAATGGTGCGCCTAACATAAGCAATCATGATGCTCATGGTACAGCATGTGCAGGAATTGTAGCTGCTACTGCAAATAATGGAATAGGTATTGCAGGAGTTGCTTATAATGCAAAAATAATGCCTGTTAGGATTGCTATTAGTAGTAGTTTCCCTCATGGTGATTCACGTAGAAAATGGATTACTAGCCCTTCGATTATAGCAAGTGGGATAAATTGGGCTGTCGCAAATGGGGCAGATGTTTTAAGCAATTCTTATTCTCTTGATTATTCTGCTACAGTAAAAGATGCTATTAATAATGCTGTTAATTATGGGCGTAATAATAAAGGTTGTATAGTTTTATTTTCAAGTGGCAATGACAATCGTGGAAATGGAAATGATGTTTCATTTCCAGCAAATTTGTCTAATGTTATAGCCGTAGGAGCGTCGAACATGTGTGATCAAAGAAAAACCAAAAGCACAGACTCATGCGATGAAGAAGATGATTGGTCAAGCAATTATGGTAATGCGCTAGACGTTGTCGCTCCTGGCGTAAAAATATATACAACAGATATATCTGGTGCAAATGGATATACTAGTGGAAACTATCGTAACAATTTTAATGGAACTTCTGCTGCCTGTCCAAACGCTGCTGGAGTTGCTGCATTAGTCTTATCCGTTAATCCTAATTTTACCCAAGCTCAAGTTAGAGAGATATTAGAAACAACCACAGATAAAATTGGGGATACCCCCTATAATGTAACATTTCAAAATTATGGTGCAACACAAACTTGGAACAATGAAGTAGGTTATGGTCGATTAAATGCCAACTCAGCAGTACAAAAAGCATTAAATTATGATAATTATAATTCACATTATATAACAGGCCCAACACAAATAACACCAGGTACTGGAGGGATGTATAAGGTATCTAACCCTTATGTTTATGCAACACATTATGTTTGGTCTATTCCTTCTGGGTGTTATAATGGTTATTGTTGGGAAATTGTTCAAGGCCAAGGAACACACAACACATTAATACATGGGGGATCCCTTGGTGTTCAGGACATCACTTGTAAAATTTATAATGGCTCCACCTTAATTGGTCAACAACGCATCACTGTTAATGTCCAAAACCCTTATAATGGAGGTGGGTCTGGTGACCCTTGTGGTGGTTTGCAAACGGGACCAAACGTCATTTATCCTCCAATACCATGTGATGATAATGGGCCTAATAGTGTCAATCAAAATAATTTCTTTAAGAAGGTTTATATCTATAGTGTCTCGGGACAAGTAGTATTGCAACTTGAAGATACAGAGTCTGTCGATTTATCTCAATTAAGTTCAGGGCTTTACTTTGTTAAAGCAGAACTGAGCAATAATACAATTTTAACCAAAAAAATTGTAAAGAAGTGATTGAATCAATCTATGTAAAAGTTTAAAGTCTCTATCAATCTTATAATCTTCATTCAATGAATCAGTTCCCTTTAATTTCAAGCAGTCGTATTTTTTTTGAACGCTTAATAAAAAAGCATCATATTTCTTATTTATTAACGCTGGCAATATTTTGTTTCATTTCCTCAGCTTTTGCCCAAGATCCAGATTCAAATGCTAATGCACTTACAAATATTCAAGTGCGAACTCCAGAAGTTTCAAATTTTATGAAATATGGCGGGTTGTCAAGTAGTTCATATACGGGAGCGCTTAAAATCCCGTTTCAAATAGTTAATATTCCTATAAAAGATAATGGTTCTATTAACATAAGTCTTGAATACACTGGCTCTGGTTTTAAACCAGCAATGAGAGATGGGATTGTTGGACAAGGCTGGGCATTAAATGTTGGTGGAGCAATATCACGACAAGTTAATGGTAATCCAGATACGGAACAGAGGCGTGTTGAGAATTTTAATGTTGATGGGTTTATGATTGGAGTTCAAGTAAAACAGCATGTACCATCAAATGTTTTTAATTTTAATTCAAATACGACTTATATTGATTCACATAAAAATCCAATTCTTTTTGCAAATAGTAATTCAAATACAGGAGATTCGAGAAATTATGAAGCAGATCCAGATATGTTTTACTTTAATTTTAATGGGATTTCCGGGAGGTTTTTTATGGGTAATGATGGTGAGATAAAAGTAGCGACTAATACAGCTGTAAAACTAGATGTTGATGTTAGTAGTATAGGTGTTCAAGGAGACCACCCTAAATGTTTCCCATCAAATTCAGAGATTGTAATCACAGACGATAGAGGTAATAAATACTTCTTTGGTGGCGAGACTAAAAACTTAGATTATTCATTGGTTACACTGGATAATATAGAGGGGCATGACAATGATTATCATTATAATTTCAATCCTGTGATAGATACATGGTATATGTCTCGTGTAGAATACTATAATGGTTATACCATTGATTTTAATTATAGAGATGATTCTGCTTTAAATGACATTAACGGGGGACACTTTGCTAATTTGTTTAATTTAAATTATTCAGGCGGGGGAGATATCTACCCTGAATATGGTGAAGAAAATGATGATATTAGGGATTTTATTCTTTTACATGAATTTTATTCTGAAAACAGGATTATAACTCAAATTACAGGATCCCTTTCAGGAACTGGTAGTACATCTGGTTATATTGACCATAATTTAAATTTAAAACTACAAAAAAGAGCTATTTTAGAAAGTATTACTAGTAAGGATTTTAATATCGGATTCTTTTATTCTAGACAAGACTTTGATTTCAATCGAAGAACTTCAGCGTTTAACCCAAATCTAGAGAATGAAAACTTCTTTTTTGAAGGTTTTTATGATATAAAGTTAGATCGGATAAGTGTAAGTAGCCGTGTAAACAATCTTAATGCGAATTCTTTTGGTAAAACTTTTTTTCTTAAATATGAGAATTTGGGAGGAGAATTCAGTCGCATGTTTTTAACTTCTCTTAGAGAATCTGGAAAGCCAAAACACCAATTTGAATATTATTCAACAGGAAACCTACCTGTACCAATCACAAAAGGTGTAGATCATTGGGGGTATTGGAATGGAAAGAATGCAGATACGAACCTTTTAATACCTTCAATCACTTATCAAGAAAATGGGGATTATACCTTTACTTCTAATTCAAGGGATCCTGATTTTAATTTTTCCAAAAAGGGACAATTGAAAAAAATAATTTATCCTACTGGGGGGAGCTCTACTTTTATATATGAACCACATGCCTATACTAAACGTTTGCAGGCTGTTAGCAGTAATGCATTTGTACCAGGATTAGTAGATGAGGCAGGAATAGCTGGGGGTGTAAGAATACGTAGAATAGAAGATCGTGCTGAGAACGGTTATCTTGAAATTAGAGAGTATTTATATGAAGACGGTGTGTTATTAAAATGGCCTCGGTATACATTAGTCTATAAGGTTAATGGTAATACATATGGTTATATTAGAAATAATCCAATTGGAAGAAACTTGGAAGAATCATTGCATATGACTTATTCTCAAGTCACTGAAAAAAATAATGGTAATGGTAAAACGGTCACTAAATTTAGAGATTTTATTTCCAATGGAGACGAACATGCTTCTAATTGGAGAAACATAAACTCTGGCACATATACCTATGAACCAACTAATGGAAATAATTTAGCAAAAGGCTATTTCGCTTACCTCTTAAATGATAAAAGTATTGAAAGAGGCAAGCCAGAATGGGTGAAAGTCTATGACAACTATAACAGTATTATAGAAGAAACTAATTTTACTTACAATGAAAACCCTAATAGATTCAATCAGTTTTCTGCAAAATTACATACTACAGGACCTTTTATTCAGTCAAATAAAATATATTACTACTCCGATTTTTTAACTCGTAAAGAACATATCAATCATTTAAATGGGAACACATTAGTTACTGTTACTAACAATGAGTATAATGATGATTTAAAAAAATTAAAATCTACTACAACAACTAATTCAGATAATAGCACGACTAAAGTAGAGAACTTCTATCAAATAATAGATAACCTGAACTTGGTATTAAAAGATGAAACTCGAAGTTATAAAGATGGAGAGACTACGTCCGTTCAGTATGTAGAATACGGAAACGAAACAACTTCAAATACGGGCAATAAATATTACCCAATTGAAATGGGTAATTATAAATATATACCTGGACTAACAGAAGCTCAAATGAAGGCTAATGCAAAAAAAATATTCGTTAATAAATATGATACAAAAGGGAATCCTTTAGAAGTTACTGTTTCCAATGGTAATGTCATATCTTATATCTGGGGTTACGGTGAAACTTTACTTTTAGCTAAGATAGAGGGTGTTAATTATGACCAGATACCAATTTCAACTATTAATAATATTAAATCGTTATCAAATATAGACACGGATAGTTATCCGAATGAAGATGCAGAGATTGATTTAAAACAAGCTCTAAATGCTTTAAGAGATCTCCCTGTGCTTTCAAATGCAATGATAACAACATACACACACAACCCTCTGACTGGAGTAACAAGTGTAACAGATGTAAGGGGGAATTCCCAACAATATGAATACGATTTCAACGAAAGACTTCAGATTGTAAAGGACAAAGACAACAATCGTTTATTAAAACATGAGTACAACTACCAACCATCAAACTAAATAAAATTATGAGAAGGTTCATTTATATTATTTTAATGTTGTTTCCAGTTTTTATTTTTAGTCAAACCAGGGAAGAGAATTACATCAAGAC
>Ga0070728_10000544_pt1 | contig 72131 bp, 81 predicted proteins | sample tdDd471_FD_66723 | JGI IMG/M metagenome (GOLD analysis project Ga0070728, IMG submission 66723) | Marine sediment microbial communities from the Atlantic coast under amendment with organic carbon and nitrate - tdDd47.1 | ecosystem: Environmental > Aquatic > Marine > Coastal > Sediment | place... | reverse complement strand
AGACCTGCCAGTGCGGAGGGACGAAAAACACTCACATGTCGTTCTGCCGGAAGTGCTATTCGTCGCTTCCAAAGGATCTAAAGAAACGGTTGTACTGCCGTATCGGAGACGGGTACGAGGAAGCACACTCCGAAGCCATGTCCATTTTGAGGCCAAAGAGCGATGTTTGAAGACCTGGGAGACGACGACTCTGTCAAACGTGCAGAGGACATTGAAGAAGAGAACCGTCCGCACCTTTGGGTGATGGGCGCGCTGACCGAACTTGTCGATCGAGGGCGGGTCAACACAAAATTCACGCTCTGTCCTCGGGCGTTTGCTCTATTCGACCAGTTGAATCAATTCTGGAAGCCGAGCAATCGCGAGATCATTTCCGTTCTGATGGACCTTTTCAAGTGCGTCTACCTGACGGAATACATCCCGCTGACTCGGATCTTGATTCGGTACCGAGACGGTTACGACGAACTTATTTACGGAGACGAAGATGAACCAACCTGAAGAACGAGAACCGCAGGTGGTCGTCGTGCGGTGCCAGCATGATGCCGATGACTACACGGTTACTTTGAGTCGGCCAGATGGGTCAGAGATTCGTGTTTTGATTCCGCACGAAAAAGGCACTGGATTTCCGAGTAAGTGTGTGGAGAGAAGCCGTGGGCCATTCGGCTTAAATCTTGTGACCGATGGTCATTACAGTTAATTGGAATAGTGTCAACGAACAACGGGCCGATCGCCCAGGAGACGAAGATGAAACCGCCTAAACGACGAAAACCACCGATTTGGGATACGGTTCCCGACACGGGTCTGTCCGCCGACCCACGGCATTCAATCAGCCAGCAATTGCCGACGATCACACGTTCGTTACTGCAACGGACTGCGGAAGTACAACAGAGGATCCGAGCGGAACAAAAGGAAGCCGAATCAGAATTTAATTCTCGGGCAAAACCATGCGAATTTTGTGGGCATAAAACACGCATCAAAAACAATGTGATGTTCGCCTGCATTCATTACGCGGACGACTTGAAAAAGTTGGTCGATGAAGACGTCAGGGAATCAGGTGCAAGAACAAGTCCATTCCAAATGATCAGCGGCATAGCCATCGTTATCGAGGATCCGAGAAGTGCGAAGAATGAGCGACAGGAAAATGCGAAGAATGAGCGAGAAGAGACGGAAGCGGGAAGCCGAAGCCAAACCGAAACGCCTGGCTCTGATTAAGGAGGCCGGCGAATGCGAGAACTGCGGACATTCCGAAAACGATCCGGACTACAGCTTGCCGCTGGAACTTTCGCAATTGTGTGTTCACGAGATCTGCTGCGGTCCGGATCGCCAGAAAGCGTTGGATAAACGGTATGCGACGCTGGTCCTCTGCTGGTCATGTAACGGCGCATTCACCGATCGTCAGTTGCACGAAGAAGCCTGGCAACTCGCGTTGTTGGCATCGAAGAGACCGAAGGATTTTGACCTTGTGTCGTATCTTGAACTGACGTCACCACGGGCGCCCTTTCGAATCACTCTGAAAGAAGTCATGAAATTCCTTCCTAGCGAACTGCTTACCGTAAGCGAAGTGGCCGAACTGTGCCGCGTTCATCGAACAACGGTCAACGTGTGGGTTTCCAACGGCCTGCGAACATGCGATGTCAGCCGAACGGAAGGCAGCAGGCGGTTGCTCCGGATCCGATACGTCGACCTTGTGAAGTTCCTGTACCGACAAAAGCGAAAGGAGAGAAACGAGAATGAATAGCCTGATCGAACTTCAGACGCGTGTTTTCCTGCTTCCGGAAATCCTCAAGGTGGTGGACGACCTCAGAGCTAAGCGGACGTCGACCACCGGTGTCCACTCCGAGAGCCATTTTCGGAACCTCGCGGTTTTCCGCCTGGCGACATGCTGCGGGATGCGATGCAAGGAGATTCAACACTCCCAATTGCGAGACTTTCACTTTGCCGGCGAACGCCCGTATGTCCAGGTACGGAAGGAAGCGACGAAAGGCCCGAACCCACGTCCACGCAAAATTCCACTGTGGTGGGACCACGGGACCAAGTTCGACCTCGAAGACTTCTGGAACTACCGGATGTTACAGACGAACGACAATCCGACGGCCTACTTCATCATGCACCCGTACCAGCGCGACCAAACCAAGATCGTCGAACGCAAGAAGATGTACCGTCGATTCATGAACGCGATACGGTGTCTCGGTGAAGAACGATGCAAGCAACTAAGCCCGCACTCTGGCCGACATTCGTTCTGCTCTCACATGCTCAATATCGGCCACTCTGCCGCCGCCGTCCGCGACGCTGCAGGACACTGCAATATCAGCATCACCAACACGTATTTGCACGCGTTGGATAACGGTACACTGCCCGACGCCTTCGCCAATGACGACGACGACTGGACCAAGTAATTTTTGTCTCTCTAACCTTTGGAATTGATTATGACCAGAAAAAAACGCCGAGTCCGCCGCGCGCAATTGCAATCGGAAGTCCAGAACAAGGCTCCTGCACCGAAGCCACGGAAGAAACGCCGGTATGTCGTTGTCCGCGACGCGACCGACAAGAGGCCGGCGCTTGTCGAAGAAGAAGAAACCGGCTGGGTTGGGTTCTTGTGTCCGCAGTGCAACAACCCGCTAAACGTTCACAGGGAAAACGGCGATTGCCCGGACATGGCGGTCCGAAACTCTTTTATCGTTACGTTCCCGGATCCAGACGATGAGGATGACGAGGAACTGGACGACGACGAGACGGATAGCGAAATCGCCGAGGACGACGACCACACGTTTGACGACGATGACGACACCCTGTCTGACCTGATAACCAGTATGCCACAGGATCGGATGTTGGTCCGTTTGTCGTGTGGCGATATAGAACCGATCATCGAGTACTACAGCGCGGAAGAATCGATTCCGAACAACGCGGAAGAAGCAGCGGTCAAATTCGTGAAGGAACTTGGCACGTTTCCGACGGAACGAGTCTTTGCCGAAGCGTGGTGTCATTTTGGTGAAGCAACGTCTTACTTTGGCCCGTTCGAAGTCCAATTGAATATCGTTGCCGTCGTACCCTCAATGATCAGCAGGACGGTGACGCAGGAATGAACGACGACGAACCTGATGTCGATTAAAAAACTGATCTTTCGCCGGATGCGGACGATCTGATAAATCAGCAGCATGGAATGTTTCGTTTCTCAATTTTGGAGTTTCTAGGATGTTGGTACTGTCACGGAAAGCAGGTGAAGGGATTCAAGTCGTTGGACAAGACATTGAGTTCATTGTCCTCGGCGTGAAGGGGAATCGGGTACGAGTTGGGATCAAGGCGTCTGATCACCATCGGATAATACGTTCTGAACTTGAGGGGAATGAAGATGATGGAATGGTTCCAGACGACGATCCTGTACCTGATCAATCCATTCGCCCTAGTGTGGTTGATCATGGTGCTGTGCTTCGCCCTGGCGATGTGGTGGGCTCCGAAGCGTGAGGATTTCTGAGTGACGCGGGTTTCGATTGCCGGTTAAATTGTCCTGATTGGTTGCAACCTTTTTTCCATTTTCAGGAGAATTTCAGATGTCAGGACACAATGCACCGGAGCAAATGGCCGACGCCGACTTCCAGATTGACGATCCGGGCGACGGCAAAAACATTGCCTCGCCCCAGCGTTGGGGCGGTGTGGTCAATCTCGTTTCCGGCGCCTCTGGCGAAACGCGTACGCTAAGCGATCCGGAAAAAGCCGGTTTACAGATTACGCTTGGATTTCAAACCGACGGCGGCGGTGATGTTGCGGTGACGGCCGCGACGGGTATCAACCAGACCGGCAACACGGTGATGACGCTGGCCGACGCGGGCGATGAGATCACCTTGCGGTCGATCAAGAAGGGTACCGCGTACGTTTGGCGCATTGCTTCAAACGATGGAGTAGCATTGAGCTAAGCCATTGCTATAATTCGAGCACCTCACCTGAGGTAAACTCCTAGAGACAGAACCGGTCTGACACAGCAGGCCGGTTCTTTTTTTGCGCCTATACAAAAAAACGCCCACCGCCGAAACGGTGGACGCTGGCCCGTGTCACCACAACACTTAGCGATCGACTGAGAGAACGATCGCGGGGCCGGTTAGTGACCCTTGAACGTTTCTTCAATACTGTCAGCGTGTGACATGATCTCTTTTTTAATATCTTCTGGTGGTACTCCTTTGGTAAGTAAGGAAAGCATTGAAGCAGCACCAGCATTAAACACGGTTTGAAGAAACGGCTTAAACATCGGATGACTCGGATTAAGGAATGCAGCAACAGTTTCTGGCTCTGTTTTCTCGACGTAGTCTTCAAACTTTCCGTTCAGGTCATTCATTTTCATCTTTCTTCTCTTTTGGTTGTTGTGGAATGGTTCTCAAGGGATGAAGTGGTCGTACGGATCAGAATCTAGATCCGGCGTCCCGCAGTATTCACACACAGTTTGCCGCTCATCGCGACAATACGTCCATTCGTGCCCGTCGAGATGCTTGACACAGCAATCAGGGCAAACCGAATGTTCGAGTGATCCATCAGGCGGCGCGATGTCTGCCATGATTCCGCACCAGACGCAAGTGAACATGTCAGTGCGTTGGTGGCTCTTATCGCGCCACCCGATCCACAACGAACGGCGCCAAAGGAAAAGCCAGCCAAGCATGACGTAGTGTCGCTCGGCGTAACGATACGTTGGCGGTGGGATGTGGTTCCAGTGGATCGCTAATTGCGGTGTTGGTTCAACGTACCAACGGACGGTCAGTCTTCCGATTCTCATACTGTCCCCAAGATTGATTCGGTAATGGCTTTGGCGACCGGTGGTGATACCGAATTGCCTATCATTTTCGTCACATCCTTTTTCGGACCAGTGAAGCGATAGTCGGCTGGAAACCCTTGGGCGTTTGCCAATTCTTCGTTCGACAACATCCGAAAACCAATTTCCAAGACGCCGAGTTCCTTCATGCGATCCTGTAAACGTCTCTCTGCTGCCGATCGTGGAGTCGGAAGCGATGGAATGCCCAACGCCGCCAACGTAGCCGCGTGCCGTTCCACGGTCGTGATCGTCGGCAATGGTGATCCTTCTGGACCGGCGCCCGCCTGAAAAGTCCCGTTGAACGTTGTGATGAACGGAACGGCAATCTGCGAACCAGTCTTTGTTGTGATCGTCGGTACTGGTGAGGTGCCTGGATCCTTCACTCCGCCGCCGTACTGTGACGACATGATGATCGGAACGGCGATCGCCTGCCCCTGCCGCGTCAGGATCGTCGGGGTCGGTCGTCCTCCGTCTCGTGGCGTGATTTCGCAGCCACCAGCGGATAGGATGAACGGGGCTGCAATCGCTTCGCCGCGACGTGTGGTGATCGTCGGCAAATGAGAATCCACAGACCGCGTACGACTACCACCAGAATATCCGTGGTTGACCGTTGCGATGAATGGCGCAACCACTCCAAACCGGTTGGAAGTGTCGAGTGTCCGCAATGCCTCATCCATCGGATGATTACGAAAGTCGCCCTGGGCGGTGTTTCCGTTGTACTTTGTGACAAACGGCAGTGTAACGCCGTGATGAAGTCCTCCCGCTGTGATCGTGCCGATAGGGCGATCAGGGTCGGAAGCCTCGCCATGGTTTCGCAGCGTGACAACGAACGGGGCGACGTACCGGTCTAATCCCTTTTGGATCCTGGCCAACGTCTTGTCTGCCAACGGCCGCGTACGAGCGAATACAGACGGCAACGGTATCGACCAGTCGATGATCTCGATTGCTCCGCGCCATGCCGGCAACCCACCGCCATCGGCGAACAACGGCAACCCACCGCCATCGTTTGCATGTGACGGTTTTGGCCAGCGTGGTTTTCGTCGACCTCGCCGAGCGATAACAAACAAGCGATTGCGTGACGTGGCAGCTCCAAAGTCAGCCGCGTTCAGTGTTCGCCAATCGAGGGTGTAGCCTAGATTCTTGATTGAGGCCGACCATTTCCGGAAATACTGGCCTTTCCGGGCGATGATCGGTCGACCAGCGCGTTCACCAATTCGGTGGACAGGTCCCCAATCCAAGAATTCGGTAACGTTCTCAATCACAACGTATTCCGGCCGATGGTGTTCAATCCATGGCAAAACATGGTTGGCACCGACGCGTTGTTGGTCGGATGTTGGTCTCGCCCCTCGTGCTTTGCTGAAATGGATGCACTCTGGCGAGGCAAACAGTAAATCACAGCTATCTGCTTCCGATGGGCTGGCGTCTTCAATCCGGCTGTTGATATGCCGAACGTTTTGAAAGTTCAGTGAATGCGTCTCGATGGCACGATGCCAATGATTGAGTGCAAGCTTGATCTTTACCCCGCCGGTCAGATGGGCGCCGATGGATGTACCGCCAGCGCCGCAAAACAAGTCAATTGTGTCCATCATCTTCGTTTAGTTGTCCGACGGTTTGTGTTGCTCGGTCGGAGAAAAACCAATGCGTTCGACGATGGTTTCTGGGCCGTTGTACTTGTGCAACCTCCGTTCGAGTTCGTCGGTAGTGTCACCGAAGATCAGCGCCACATTCATCCCGGAATAATCTTCTTTTGTGATTGCCGATTTCCGGTCTGAGAAGGCTTGCAGGCCGTTCCTAGAACTTTTTGAATAGCATTGAATCATCTGATTCCTCTTTAGTAGTGATAGTGGAGCCGAGAGGCATCACCCTGTTTCCGAAACATTCGGCTGTTGTCAGGTTGGGAAAAATGACAACCAGGGTGATGCGAGTCGGACCCACTTATCCTTTGCGGCACTCGACAAGGCAAAAAAGAGTTGCCGCGTTGATTTTCTTTACGATCGCGTTGTATTCCAGCGAATCACATGGTTGCCCGGTGGATCGCTTGATCATCTCGATGGTTTTCATATCAATCATTTAAGCCATGCCTCGTCGTCGATGTTGCATTCAAGAACGTGGAAGACGATTCCAGATTCTTCATCATCAAGAACCCAACAACCGTTCCGGCTATTGCATACGGCCCACTCTGCACCAGGACCGTCAAGTTCCAGGTTTATGCGATGGTCAATCAAATCAGCGCGGCAACTCTCTTTTGCCTTGTCGAGTGACGTGTAAACCTGATTGAACATTCCCCCAGGTGGTTCTGGCGATTCGTCGTAGTCCGACCGAAACACCGTGTACATGTGCTTGAACGCCTTCCCACCGAAAGGTTCTAACGCAGCAATCAGTTGCTTAATCATCGGTTTCATCGTCCGATCCTCCATTGCGGAATTGACTGTCGTGCAGGTCCAGGACGCGTTGTGCTTCATCAGCCAACTTCTTGGCGTGACTGACAAACAATTCCACGATGTAATCAGGGATTAGCGGAGATCTGAACTCCGACGTTATCCATGCGCTTCCATTGTGAAAAGTCATTAATAACTTGGTTTCACGTACTGGCGTCTGGTTTAAGTTGTCTCTGACATTTCGTGCAGCAAACCAACGGCGGCGTGCTTCGTCTCGTGCTTGAACCAAACCTTTTCGGATGTCGATGTACTTTTCAGGAGTCATTGGAGTTTCCTTGTTTGAGGACAGTGGGAACGGATGTGTCGACAAAACACCAGCCACCAGGGCGTGTTGGATCGATCAGTGGACGAGAAAAGGCCGATTTCGGCCGGTTGTCGTGGAATCCCTGCCAGAAATCAGGGTCAGTCTTTAGTTTGCGGATTGCCTCGGCCGCGCAACCAGGGTGATTCAGCGCGGCAAGCTTTCCGTCTTCGTAGCTGCTCATGTCAGTCTCTCAGTGTGGTGTGGTGATCCTGCAACGTCGCAGGGGATCGGGCTCGGCAATTACCGAGCCCTCAGCCGCGAGACGTCACCACGCGCCATCGCTTGGCTGATCGAACAGCGGGAGGCAACCGGACAGACCAGCAGACGCATCCCGGCGCCGGTGTCGTTCGTCCTCCCGCTCGCATTCTGCTTCGGTGATCGCGTTCAAGTGCTGCCACTCGGCACGCTCTTTGTCAGACAGATCCCGGTCGGTTGACCAGCGACGTCCGGCAATCGCAGCCATTTTCTCCATCTTGGCCGACAATAACGTCAACCGCATAAACGTGCGGTCGGTAAAGCGAAGTGCACCACAATCCCCGCAAACGCCTGTTTTGGGATCGACGGCGAACGCATTGCAATCTGGGCAGTTCATCAGGCCACCTCATTTACAACGTGGTCGCACTGGTCGCAGACGCCATCGACGAGCCGTCCCGGCAGTTGACCAAAGCAACGAGGGCAGGGGTTTGGGCGATGATTCTCTTCATTGACCAATTCCACCCCGCCGAAGTCCATCACCTTGCGTGCGCCGTGACGTTCGAGGATGTCATTGGACAATCGCATCGCCTCGTACAATTCGCGGCGTTCTGGCGATGCAAGATTGGCCTTGTCGAGCACACGATTGACGCATTCACGGATGGCCATCACCTGTCCGAGCGTGAAAGACCGAGAAAACGGGTCGGAAAACCCTTCAGAAGATCGAGACATAGCAGACTCCATAGTAGCGGATAGGAGTGAAACAAAACCAAGCTTGACGACGTTGTAAGCCTGAAAGGACCGACGCAACCGGGGCATGGTCACGTCGGCCGAGTCAGACCGACAAGCCGCTACGCTTGCGATCCGTCAATTACGGTGTGCGGTTCATTCCAGCCAACGACAACCAAGCCGGAAGCGGTACGAATGACGTAGCACCACTCACAAGGATCGATTTCGACAATAAAGCCGGTCACGTTCTTTTCGGTGACGTGGATCGAATCGCCAAGTTCGGCAGGCTGGAAATCATCGGGCAGCGGTTCGCAACCGTGCGTCTCTGCATACGCTTCAACTTCAGCGATTGTCGCAGGCTTTCCATCAATCGTAATCGGCACATCAGCCGTTTTCGCCTCGTCCACCAGCATCTTTGTGTGAACAATCGACTCACCGGCACGGACAGCACCGATGTTCGCCGTCTCGGCAAGTTGTCGCGTCTCACATGCGTAGACACGGGAATCGGTACAAGAACCGCAGCCAACGGCACGCGCCGCGGCTACTCTGGCTCTTTCCAGGTCGCCGAATACTGTCTGTTGCGGCTTTGTGCCGAACGTCACTACTGCGTAGTACATGGTCAGTCTCTCAGTTTTTGGTGTGGTGGGTAAGAACGAGCTCGCAATGTATTAAGCGGACAAACCACCGAAATGTTACAAACAAAATCAGAATTTTCTCAAACTTTTTATCGACCCCATTCGACGACGGAGACACAAACTCGTTTTCAAAACGCCAAAAACCCCGTGTTTCAGCTACTGACATGGTTGTCAGTAGATTCGTCAGTCGGCGACCGCTCCGACCCCGATCAACAACCGAACCCGCACAACAGATCGACATCCGAAAACCAGATTTTCCGACCAATGCTCCCTCCCAAAGACCAATAACCACAAGACCAACCAAAGACCAACAACCACCGGAAGACGACAACACGACGAACGACAACAGAAACCGCACGACGAAGACCACATCGGACAGACCAACAACACGCAACCAGGCCACCACAACAGCCATCGGACGACGCGAACGACGACAACCAACCAAGCAACCCACAGCACCGACAGACAGACACCACAACGCCGCCAACAAGCAACCGAAACGGCGACAGATGAGGCGAACGAGCTAAAATGTGCGTGTCTGGTCGTGTTCGCCTGCCTCCCCACGGGCTCGCTCGGCAGCGTCCTGGCGTGTCCTCGCCACGATTTTGAGCTAGGGTCGCACTCCATTGTTTATGCGTCCTTAGGTGGTGCAGGATCGATGACACGTTGGTCCTTGGTTTGGCGAGAACACGCCTGATTGAGGTGTTTTTGGGTCTAAGGGGAAAAGAGGGACCCATCCGGATTTCAGTTTTGACCCGCGATCGCCGGCTCGCGATTGCTGGTACCTAAGTTAGCCCGTTTAGACAGATTTAGCGAAACCGGGTTTTGGCGTGTCATTCTGTGGTGTTTTGGGATGTTTTCGGGGGCCCCATTTTGGTTTTGGTGATGGGGGGTGCCTTTTGTTTGATTGAAAAGGTGTGTTTGTGGGTCTATGATTCGTGGAGTCGTGAGCATCTTCCATTTGTGGTTGGTGGCGGCGTTTCGGTGCTGCCCTCTTTCTGGGGAGCTCGCAATTTCTCAGTATGCCGGGTGAAGGCTCACGTTCGCCCGGCATTTTTCGTATGAGGATTCGTGGTATGGGGAAGCGAGGTTTTGACCGCAATGCTCGGATTCAGGAGGCGAAGGAGCTTGGGATTCATGGGGACATGATTCGGGTTGCTCGTGTTTGGGCGAAGGAGGAGTCGGAGCGGACGGGGATGCCTGTGGATGCGAGCTTGTATGGAGCTTGTTTGGACCGGGTGTTGGAGAAGTTGATTCCTTCGAACAAGAAGGACACGATGAAGCGTCAGTTTGACCGCTTGTTGCGTGAGGAGGCGAATCGTCTTGAGCGTGAGGAGTTGTCGGAGATTGCGGAGGAGAATCGTCGGGTTGCTCAGACTGAGTATGAGCGTGTTTTTTTGGGTTTGAGTGTTGTTGAGAAGGATCCTGTTGGTGCACTGCGTTGGGTGGAGAGTCATCCGGCGATGGTTTTGCGGGATGACGAGTATGAGTTGTTGGCTTCGGATATTGAGGATGCTCCGAGTCGCGCTGCGGTTGGTTTGTTGCAGCATTGGATGCGTGACAAGAAGGGTTTTTACCGGGAGTGGGTTCAGAAGGCTTTGAAGTCGAAGCCGGTTGTTTCTGGTTCGGAGTCGCCTGTTGAGGTTGAGGAGGAGGATTCTGTTGAGGAGGAGCCTTTGGAGCGAGACAAGATGCGTGATGAGATTGACAAGTGGCTTTCGGATCTGGCGTCTGCTCGTTCTAAGGGTTAATGTCTGAGGGTTGCCGCTGATGTTCGGCGGCGTTGTTTCCCTCAGAACAGGAACAGAAGATGACGGGATCTCTTTACAAGAGTCAGTGTGTTGTTCGTGCTTTCAAGATTTCACGGACAGAGAACGGGAAGATTTACGGCGAGAATGGCGAGGCGATCAAGCCTTTGCGTAGCGACTTCTTTCAGCGTCATTCGCCGCATGCTGGCGCGTACTTTGTGATGTACGAGGACGATTACCAGTCTGTATGTCCGGCGGAGTCGTTTGAATCTGGGTATGTGGAATTGATGCACGTACCTGATGGTGCTCCTGATTGGTTTGTCCGTTTGACGGCCGAATACGCGGATCTTGGGGAGAGATGCCTTCGCTTGAAGTTGGTTTTGTCCAGTTCACCTAGCGGCATTTCGTTGACTTCTTTGGAACTGCTTCAAGAGCAGTTCAACCACATGGAGCGATATTTGGACGTTTTGGCACGCCGGATTGATCTTTGCCGGATGGAGATGGATTCTCCCGAAGGAGAGCCACAAGCAGAGGGCGTGAACTCGGTGGAGGATTCTGCCGCGGACGGCGAGGAGGTTCCGCGCGACGCACTGACTTACTCTCCGGAGGAAACGGTTTGCGATGACGTGGCGAAAGAGGGCGAAACGGACGGAACTCCCCAGAAAGGGGATGAAACGTTTCATCCCTCGGATGGTGGTGAGGGTTGTGATTCGCCGGCGTCGGAACAGGAGGAACAGTCGCAGGAAGGTGTGACGGACGGTGGCGATCTTCCGGCTCCGGCATCCACGTACCCGGTTCATGGCGATGATGTCCATTTGGCTTCGGCCGGCGTTTCGGATTACACGCGTCGGGTTCTGGAATCGGCTGGTTACCAGACTGTCGGCGATGTTCGCGAGGCGTTCAAAAAGACGTTGGAGGATGGCGGCTGTCTGCAGGACATGGTTGGCGTGACCCGTCAATCTTCCAGCGAGATTGAGCAGAAGCTTTTGAACGATCGTCCTGCCGGGAATTACTTGACCGGTGAATCTGCCGGCGAAGTTCCCGCCGAATAGCGGTTTCTGAATCCGATTTCTTCTTCAACCCCATCCGGCAGGTTTCGCAATGTCACAATCCGATCTGGTGTCGAAATTCATTCCGACTGACCATCAGCTGAACTTTGTGTACAGGTCTTGGTTCATGGCGACGTCTGACTTCAACGGCGATGGATTACTGAGTGTGTTTCGCGATGACATTGTCGCGTTTAGCAATCTGTTCGGATGGGTTTTTGACCCACGTACGGGTAGAGAAAATCCGTTCATTTGCCGGAAGAATCAGGAAGAGAACCTTCGTGAGATTTGCTTGAATGCCGGAAAGAAGGATGTGGTTTTCTGGTACGACCGGGAATACGGCGCGACGCAATTGGCTTTGATGGTCGCGTTGCACGCATACGCTCTTGGGTCAAGCGATCTGAAGCGTATTCTTTTGGTTGGTCGAAACGAAGAATCTTCGTACTGTGCTCAGGACATGGATTCTCTTGGCCAGAAATTCGAATGGATGATTTCCAGGCTTCCTTTGTTCATGCACGACACTGAAGTCGAGTTTCTTCATAATGGAATTTCCAGAACTTGGATCAATAAACGCGTTGGCGTCACTGTTGAAGTTTCACCGGCGGTAAGTGTTCCCGATGCTGGTCGTTATGATTGGCTGGTTGCGGACCCGTTGAGCACATTCCAGACACCACAATCGATTGCCGACGCAACGTTGCACATTGCAAAGAGTCGTCTTTTCACACTAGACAAGCGTCCCAGCGACGATGAATTTACGACGAGAATGGAAGCGACTTACCCTGCAAGCTACGTCATGTTGCAATCTTAGTTTTGGATGATCGACCATGACGGATTGGTTTTCGCGTGTGCCGCTGGATACGGATGACAATCTCGGTTACCGCAATGACATCCTGAAGAAGTGCGAGTTTTCGAAGAAGTTCCGGGACATGGCGTTGTCCGCGTGCAAGGATGACGTCTTGTGGTTCTTCTCGACGTTCTGCTGGGTTTACGAGCCTCGGCCGAAGATTCGGGACGGGGTGAAGTACAGCAAGCGGGTTCCGTTCATTCCCTGGCCCCACCAAGTTGACGCGATTCGCAAGATCAATGAGCATCTTGGTCACGAGGACATCGGGGTAGAGAAAAGCCGTGGTGAGGGGATGAGCTGGATCGCGGTGCTTTTTGCTTGTAATTCATTCGTCAATGATGAGGATGCGAAAGTCGGTCTTGTCTCCCGGACAGAGCTTGCGGCTGACAACCCGGACGACTCCGACTCGCTGGGATGGAAGATTGACTACGAGTTGGATTGCCTTCCCGAATGGATGGTGGGGATCAAAGGCAGGGATTGGACGCGGAATCGGAACAATCACACTTGGGCACACAAGTGGACGGGGTCCTCAATCGCTGCTGGCGCGGCGACCGGCAACATCTTCCGCGGCGGTCGTCTGACTTACGCTGTGATGGACGAATTCGCCTTCTTCAACAAGGGCGAAGACACGGAGGCTTTGAATTCGAGTCACGGTTCAACGAACTGCCGAGTGTTCGTGTCGACGGTCAACGGCTGTCACAACGAATATTACAACGTGATGCACGAACCGTCGGCGATGGTGCCGGTCGTCATCGACTGGAAGCAGAACGTTACGCGGAATCGCGGCTTGTACGTGATGAAGCGGGGGAAGCCGGTTGCGGTCGACCCTGTGAATAATCCGTTGCCGTCGCACTACAACCCACCGACAAAGGAAGTGCTCGACCTGTTCTCGAGATTGCGATCGCGGGGATTCAATCTTGAGAAGAACAAGGACGGGGAGCGAATTCAGCGGAGTCCATGGTACGACCATGAGTGCGATCGCGCTGGGATGACGCCGCAGTCTATCGCTCAGGAGCTTGACCGGGATTATGGCGGATCGTCGTTCTTGGTGTTTGGCAACGAGTTCATCAAGGCGGTTCACCAGTCGATTGCCGTCCCGACCCACACCGGCAATTTCTCGGTGACCAGCCATGTTGAGGATGGCGAGATGGTAATGAAAGCCGAATTCCAGGAGATCCGGAGCGGTCCGGTCGATCTTTGGGTTCCGCTGAACGTCCAGGGGCGACCACCGAAAGGGATGTACGCGTTGTCGGCTGACATTTCATCCGGTCTTGGCGGGAGTCACACCAGCAATTCGACGTTGTACGGATCCGACCTGTCGACCCACGAGCAGATTTTGGGGTATGCGGCGAACACGATCGAACCGTCGGAATTTGCTGACCTTTCTGTTGCTGCAGCGCTGTGGCTTTACGGTGCGTATTTGGGGTGGGAATCCAACGGCCAGCAGGGCGGTGCATTCACCAAGCGGATCAAGGATCTGAAGTACCCGAACTGTTATCGCCGTCATTCGTTCAAGAAGAAGAAGCGGACTGTCACGACCGACTTGGGTTTCCACACGGACGATTATTCGAAAGGGATCATGTTTTCGGAGATGACCCGGGCTGTTCGTGCTTCCGAAGCGATCGTCAAGTGCAAGAAACTTGCGTTGGAATTCCGGCAGTACGTGATGATCAACGGGAAGATTGAGCACGCCCAAAGTCTGACGACGAAGGATGATTCGAGCAAAGGGAAGGCCCACGGTGACCGCGTGATTGCTTTCGGGGTGAATTGTCAGCAACTGCTAGATCGTCCGAGCGAATACGTTGGGGTTATTATGGACGAGCAGGGAAAGGCGATGGTCAAATCTCAGTCAATCAGCGGGACGATGGCGGAGCGTGTGGACATGTACCGTCAGGAGGATCGGGCAGCAGAACTCAACAAAAGGCGGGACAGATGGGTGGGCAGTGTGCTGAAGAGAAGACGATGAGCCAATACTTTCTGTCCGGGAAACCGGTCAAGAGTATCTGGATTTCCAACGTCCAGAACCCCTATTTGGCGCGGCATCTAATCATCCCAGCGCGTCGCGTGATTGGCTTTTGGTCGTACCATTCTTTGGCGATCAGGGATAAAGCCCGTGTTTGTGGGCTTTCTCCGGGGGAATTTATTGGATTGAATCGTATGCTGTGGACGTGCGATAACGTAGCAGTTTCGTTTTGCAGGAGAAACGGTCTTCCGGCATCGGCATCGGTGTCGCTGATGAGTCGGTTCAACTGCCCGGAATGCCACAAACCAATCGTTTCCTTGCCGTGCATCTTGTGTTGGTGTGGGGAGGACGACGACCCAGACGTAAAGTAGGAATCCCAGATGTATTCAATGCCGGTTGTAGACGACGATTCGGAAGCCGACTTCTCTCCAAAGTCCATGTACGAAAACGTCAGGGATGGCGAGTACATGCCCGATCGGCTGCGAGTCAGGCCGGGAGTTTATACCGGCGAAGGGCCTTTTGCCTCTCGAGCGCCTGCCGACGAAGACCGGTTGGAAGAACTGTTTGGCGGCGGCGGCGGATTGCGGTACGACGGCGATCAATCTCGGTTCATGCGATCGGTTGAGCGATCGTACCGCAGTCTCGAGCCATTCCGTGAGATGAATCACAGTCTGACGGAGCTTTACGGCGGTTCCTCCTACGGCGAGGACGAAAATCATCCGAACCGCTATTTGAATCTGATACAACAGGCTGTTGAAGCTGCTCAGATCAATCTTGTGTCGGACAAGCCTCGGGCGCTGGTGTCGACCGAATTCCCTCAATACAAGGCCTTTTCCAAGCACTTCCAGCGTGCGTTGAACGCGCTTGTGAAGGAAATCCACCTTCCGGAGACTCTGGAACAGTGGATCATGGACGCGTACTTCTGTGTTGGCATCATCAAAACCCACATGGCCAATGCTGGGATGGTCCAGGTCGAGACAGATTTGTGGATGGATCCTGGTCGGCCGTTTGCTTCGAACATCGCTCTGGACGACTTCGTTTACGACATGAAGGCGAACAAGTGGTCGGAAGTGCGGTACGCCGGCGACATGTACCGATTGTCGTGGGAAGAGGCGATCGACATTTTCGGCGAAGATGCGATGTCAGATCACCAGCCGTCGACGTTGACCCAGAACGACGAGCGAGATCGTGTCGAGGGAATGAGTCGGTCACAAGAGAATGACCAAGACGACTTGGAGGACATGATTGATCTGATCGATCTTTGGGTTCCGCGGCACGGGGTCGTTTACACGTACGTCATCCAAGACAGGACGAAAATGTCCCTGGCCGGACCCGGTCCGATTGCTGTCGAGGAATGGACGGGCGACGAGCTTGGACCATACCACCTTCTCGGCTTTCACGATGTTCCGGAAAACATCATGCCTTCGTCGCCGGCGGCGAACTTGGAATTGCTGGAAACGCTTGTGAACGACCTGATGCGGAAGGAATCGACACAGGCTCGAGCCCAGAAGACGGTCACGACGTACACCGCTGGCGCTGCGAAGGACGTCCAGAACGTTGCGATCACAGAAGACGGCGGAACGGTTTGCGTGAACGATCCGAACGAGATTGGTCAATTGACGTTTGGCGGCGTTGACGCCGGGACCCACGGTTTCATGATCGGCGGCATCGAACTGTTCGACCGGATGGCCGGCAACCTTTCCGCACAACTGGGACTCGGCGCCCAAGCGGGGACTCTCGGACAGGACAGGCTGATCCACGGAGCCGCGTCGCGGAAGGTCGACAAAATGGGCAAGCGGGTGATTGAGAAGACTTCCCGCCTGTTTCGCTGCCTCGGCATGATGCTGTGGCAAGACTCGGTCAAGGAAATTGTGATGGAGATTCCGATTCCCGGGACGAGCATTACCGTTTCCGAAGTATGGAAGCCTGGCGATCGGGAAGGGAACTTCATTGACTTCAACTTCGACGTCGACATTTACTCGATGCGATACGAGGGTCCGGAAGAAAAGATCCAAAAGCTTACGACCGTCGTCCAGCAAGTCATCATGCCGTTGGCGCCGTACCTTCAGCAGCAAGGAGGGATGGTCGACATGTTTGCTTTGGTCGAGACGTTCTCCGAACTGATGAACCTTCCTGAGTTGCGGAATGTGGTCAAATTCATGGGCGGATCTGGCGATGACATGGAACTGCAACCTTTGACCAAGGTTCCGTCGTCGCCTCCCAACGGCACGCGCCGGTATGTCCGGGAGAACGTTTCTGCCGGACAGAATAGTCCGATGGCCCAGTCATCGCAGATGATGAATGCAGCTGCGACGGCCGGTCCTCAAACACCTGGGGGAATGACCTGATGAAAAGACGATCGTGGTTCAAATCAATGGTTGCGACATTGATCCCATGCTTCCTTACCAAGAATCAATCTGTCAGACCTGAAACCCTCCGCTGTATGCGTTGGCAATGCGATCACACTTGGTCAGTCTTGGTGAAGCAAAGCGATGTGTTTTCGGAAAGTGACTGGATTATCTGCCCAAAATGCGGTCATGGAATCAACTTAGTGCAAGCGTTCATCCACTACAAAGAGCATGGGGCTGCCCGGGATGATCCAAAACCTCTCCCATGGAAGAATTATTCCTTCGAGTATTCAAATGAGTAAATGCAAGCCTTTGCCATGCGGATACAAGTGGTGGACCGGCGAAACAGAGTGCTCTATCTGCAACCACGTCCAGGTTTCAGTAATTGCGATCGAGGAATCTTACGACGAACCGATCGTTTCTTTGGAGTGTGGCGAGTGCCACAACATGACCAGTCACCCCGTGGAGGATGAAGACGAATGAACACCGAATCAAGCCCTTCTGTCATTGCAGACAAACTTGAAGGGAAGTGTGGAAAATGCAAGGAAAAGATTGTGTTTGCCATAGAACCAGGCAAATACATCCATCCTGACAAGTCGATAGCCTGTCCGCACTGCCAAAAGGAAATCAATGTCCGCGTGACGCTCGGCCTGAAAAGGCGGACACCTGAAGAAATCGACGCGTTGGTTGACGATACGCTGATGACCGATGCTCAGTTGTCCGAGTGGGCAACAAATCAAATGTTCAAGTACGCACCTGAAGGAACCAAGGCAGTTGTCATTGATAACGATGGGAAGATCCAAGAACAAACGAAAGAAGAAGTCATCCAACACCACCGGGATTCCGTTCAAGATGGACGACGGGACGATCATCTACGTGGACTTCCACCAGGCGATGAAAGCCCGGGACGGGTTCTTGGAGGTGAAACCGGGAGTGTGGGCGCGACGGACGAACCGGCCGACGCAGAAGATCAAGACGAAGAAGGTTGCCGGCCGGACGGAGATTGTTAGCGACGCGATGGGCTTCGGCGAACACCAGTTTGCGGAGATGGAGGAACATCGCAAGCGCAACAACTTCACGGACATCGAATTCCGGCGGGACCCCGAAACCCACTTCTATTCCGTTGTCTGCGGAAGTGAGAGGTCGAAAGCCGAGTACATGAAGTCTCGGGAATTCACCGACCAGAACAGTCGGAACGGCGGCGGACAGGCAATTTCGGCGAAGGACATCCGGGACGCCTGCGAGATCTTAGGGCGTGTTGCGGACAAGAAGAAACGCAAGAGCCTGAAACCAAGCCGTTGATTTTTTTATGACCGCCTGCCTACAACAACAGCACTCAAAACCCTTGTTTTCCTAAAAGGAACAGAAAATGGCCCGATCAATCAGCCTTACCCCCGCTCAAATCGCTCGCGCAAAAGCCGACTTCGGTGACGATGGGGCTTCATCGCTACCCAACGGCAAACTTCCAGGTTCGCAGGATCCGCCGCCCGGCGCGCGACGACCGTCGGCCGCTCCTCAGCCTGAACAATACGAAGGCGACGACGACCTTGACGATGAACCTCTCCGCCGTACCAGTGCCTCCAACGACACCGGGGACCGAGACGAAAAGGACTACGCTCCCGAGGACGGTTGGTCGGCTAGCGATGACACTGGATCGGACTTCTACGACGAGCGGGGTTCCTCGATCGACGAGTTTGACGACGAAGAACTTGACGATGACGATCCGGATGCTGCCAAGTGGTACGAGGATCCGGACACGATTGAATTCGCGAAAAGCTACGGTCTTTCGGAAGACGACATCAAAGACCTGTCGAGTCGAGAAGAGTTGGACCGGTTTGGTCGGATGTACGACCAGAACCTCACAGCCGCCGGCGGACCCGGTTACCAACAATTCCAGCAACCGGCGCCGCGGACGAACAACCCGCTTTTGCCCGGATACCGACCGGAGAACTCTCCGCAACAACAGCCTGAGCAGACAGAGCAAAGCGATACCCCGAAGTTCAAGAAACGCGACATCGCGAAGATGAAGGAGGAAAACTATTCAGAAGACGACATTATGATGGCGGAACAGCACAATCTGATCATCGAAGAACGGGAGCGTGAAGCGGCTCGTCGGCAACAGGAGGATGAGATTCGCAAGCAACAGGAAACTGACCGCGTTTTAATCGAATTCCACCAATCGCTCGACGGGATGGATCAGAACACTTTCGGTCGCGTCGTCGGCAAAAACGGTTCGGTGAACCAGGATCTCGGAGGCCTTCATACGGCAAACCGCCAAATGGTTCTGAGCAAGATGGCCAGCATGTACGACGCCCTGGAAAAGCAGGGGCAACGAAACATTTCCGTTGCGCAGCTGGCAAAGCGGGCTGTGAACGTGGTGTTTGGCGAGGTTGGGACAACGCCGCGAGTTGCGAACCAAACCGGCAAAACACGGGAAATTCAGTCGCAAAGCCGTCGACGCCGGCCGTCGGGAGTCAGCGGAAGGACGTCCACGAGGCAGGCTCCGCCGGTGCAAAGCGACAATCCTTCGGACATCGCAAACTCACCTCAAATGAAGAAACTTTGGGCCCGGTTCAACCGCGAGAACAACCAGGACTAAATTTTTGAGTTGAGACGGATTTCAGAACTGGTCAGATTTAGGGAGTGACGCGGCTTTGGTTGCCGCCAAATTCCTCTCACAGGCGAGACTTTCAATGTTGTACCCTGACCAAGTTCACGACCTGATGAATCTGACTCTGTCGCTTTTCAAGCGACGCAGTTGGACCGACATCTCTCTTGAGCACCAAGAATACGTCGCCAACACCATCATCAACGACAAGTCGGTGAAGGAACAAGGCGGCAAAGACATCAACTTCAAGTTGAAGACACAAAACACGGGGAACGCCCGTAACGTTGGGTTTTTTGCTCAAGACGTTGCTCGTGTGATTGACGTGTCGATTGAGTGCACCGTTCCGTGGCGTAAGCAAACGACCAACTTCTCGTACGACGTCGACGAACCCATTTTCCAGTCCGAACGGGAAATGATCATCGATGAGATGAAGATGCGAGAGCACGACTGTTTGTCGGACCTCGCCGAACTGAACGAGGAAAACCTGTGGTCCGCCCCGACGGGCCCGAGCGACGACCGTCCATTCGGCGTTCCGTACTGGATGCAGAAGGATGCGACCACGACTCCCGGCGGTGGCTTCCACGGTGGAAACCCATCCGGATTCTCTGCCGGTTGTGGCGGCGTGAGCAGCATCGACTATCCGCGGTGGCGTAACTGGACCTTTGGTTACGACACCGTCGCGCCACTGGACTTCGTCAAGAAAGTCAAGAAGTCGTTGGCGTTCACCCACTTCCGCGCTCCGGTCCCCCACCCGGAACTTGGCTACGGCAAGTCGATGCAATCCATGTATTCGACCTACCGCGTTCAGGATGCGTTGGAGCGGTTGGCCGAAACCCGGAACGACAACCTCGGAAACGACGTTGCCAGGTACATCGGCAAAGTCGTGATCGGCGGCGTTCCGTTGACTTGGGTTCCGTTCTTGGAAGCGAACGACACCAGCGATCCGGTTTACGGTATCAACTGGCGTTGGTTCCGACCGTTCGTGCACAAGGGCCGAAACAACCGTCGGTCCAAGCCGATGATGTCGCCGGGCCACACTCAGCACACGATGCGAACCGTCCACTACGATACGTGGATGAATTACATCTGCTACAACCGTCGGGCGCTGTTCGTCGGATCGAAGGCTTAATCCGAGTCGGATTTTGCTTGACTTGTTGTTGATCCATCTCCGTATCTTTTGAGAGTTTTCAAAATGTTTCCTGGTAACTTAATGGCGCCTCACGCTTCGCAACGAGGCGGCAAACTAAGCCCCCGGCTGTGGTCACGACTTGTTGAGCACATGATGACGCCGGACGGGCGAAATCCCGGAGTCTTCTTGTACGATGACTTCGATTCCTTTCCGAACCTGACGGTTACGACAGCGGCCGGCCAGCTTCAGCCTCCGAATGGGTACTTTGCTTACATCGAAGCGGATGCCACGGTTGGGGCTATCAAGCAAATCGCAACGGAGCCAAGTGCGATTCAGCTGCTGACGTCGAACGACGCCGCCGACGGTGACAACCACAATACGGTTCTCGCGACTAACGGGAACAGTGGCGTGATGGGCGTGATCAGTGATTCGGATCCGCGATTGTTGATCTGCGAATACCGATTCAAGCTCAACAGTGTGACCAACGGCGACGGTTCGATCTTCCTCGGTCTTGGCGAAGAAGCGTTGGCTGCTGCTGCAACGCCGATCGCCGACTCGTCCGGTCACGTTGTCAGCGATGACGACTTGATTGGATTCTTCATTGGCGAGGACGACAACGACGCGTTGAAATTCTTGTATCGCAAGAACGGCGGCGTGCTGCAGACGGTGATGACGTACGGAACGGCTTTGGCTGCCGATACGTGGTACAACGTTGGATTCGTTTACGATCCGGCTGCGGTCGCATCGAAGCGAATCAAGATCTTTGTCGACAACGTCGAGCAACAGTCTTACGTCACGGCCGACAACATTGCCGCTGCGACTTTCCCCGATGGTGAAGAACTCGCCATGTACGCGGCGATCAAGAACTCAGCCGACGCCGATCCGCAGAACTTTTTGCTGGATCTCTGGGCGTTCTACCAGGCAGGGTAACGACGGGGTTTCATTTCCCAGTCTTGCTTTTCAGCGCCAGTACGTTCAATCTGTTCCTGACGTACTGGCGTTTTTTCATGCAATTTCCCAAGGAACAGACAATCATGGTGCCCGACGACGAACTCCTGATCCAGCAAATGCTTGGCATTTCCATCATTCCTGACGACATTCAGGAGGAATACGGCATCCGGATCACCCTCTATCACCGGCACGGGCCTGGCGGTCCGCTGGGCCCGCTAGCCCTGATCGACATGCTTCGGTTCCTTGATTACAGCTGCGAAGTCGGCAAGGAAATCCGAAAGGATGAGGAGCGGATGGAGATTGACTGGCACACCGTTCCGACCGGGACGCCGGTTCAGGTACGCCAAAAAGGGTTGTGGATTATGTCGATGGCGACCTACCAAGGGATTGTTCAGGCCGGGATTCTGGCGATTGAGCGATTCGGGCGAGTGGACGAATACCGGGCGATCGACGTCAGACTGCCGACCGAAGACGACACGCCGACTCCACCTCCGCCTATCGAAGAGGTGGAAGAAGACGACGAACCGGCACCAAAGATGACGAAAACGCCGCGGAAGTCTCCCAGCAAGGGCGGTCGGTCGACAAAAAAGAAAACTGGGCGATCGGCCAAGAAGAGAGCGTCACCCAAGGGCAAGTCGAAGCCCGATCCGGTTGCTGAGGAACCAGAAAAGGAGCCTGAAACACCGAAACCAGCGTCCAGCTTTGCCGCCGGCGAGGAAATTGGCGGTCACAACGTTGATAGCAGAGACATGTTTTTGGAGGAGTCTCGGAAAACGAAGTGGACAACGGTCAAGAAAAACACCCCAATTTACTTCCGCGAAGGAGATGAAACGCACGAAGGGGTGTTCCTCCGGTCTGCTGGATCCAAGCGTGCCGATATTCAATTGGACGACGAATTGAAAAAACGGGAAGCTATACCCTTTGACTCACTCATGTTGGCCTAAAACGAGGTTCTGACCGTGGCAACTGTCAACGACACGAACAAAGTCCAGATCGCAGCGGATGGACAATCTGACGTCATCGAACTCCCGCCCCGTGCTTGCAAGATCATCGTCAAGTACGGTTCGGGCGCGGCCGGGACTCTTGTCGCAAAGATGGGGGTCGACGAGGACAATCTGATCACTGTCAACGTTCCAGATGGATCCGGAGGGTACGCGGGAAGCCTGACGGCCGACAAAGTCTTCGAGATTTCCGGCGGTGGTGTTTTTGGTTTTTCAGCGACTTCGGTCAGTGGTACGATTGAGTTTTCGGTTTTGGAATCCTCGAACTAACCGCTCGCTCTGGTCATGGGCCAAACACTGATATGTATTACGCACTCGCAACAAGACGACGACGAGGGAGCACCGGTGCGTTGCCGGCGCTGTCTGTCGCGGCTACGCCAGATGGATCTACTACCGCAGAGTGGCGAAAGTGGAAAGCCAAGTGTGACATCGTTCTTGCTGCACGAAAACACGGGCTTACAGCAAGCGAACAGAGAGCTTGGGAATCAGCGGTAGATGCAGAAACAATTGACTCGCAAGATACTGCGGTAGCTTTGGGAATTGCAAATTACTCGCTTGCGAGAACACTGTCTGAGAAGTCGGCAGGTCTCGATAACTCGGCACGATCAACAGCGAGTTTGTCAGCGATTCCAACATTGCCACCGCACACGAACTACGACGGCACGCTAGGCTCTGGTTTCAGTGGTGCTTGGTCAGAATCACAAGTTGGGTCAAGTGGCGGCAGCTTCGGCACAACCAAACCGATTGCACGACCCCTTTGCCCATCAAGGGCATTGATTCACACGACTGGAATCGAGTCTGTAGGGATCATTGCAATTCACGCCAACGGAATTGACACGGTGACGGCAGCGTGCGAAGGCGGCACAACAGCGACGACGCCAGGGCTGACGTATAACCCGGACATTTACGGGAGCGGTGTCGGTGCGTGGGGGTATTGGTTTCACGTTGACGCCGACGACTGGTCTGGCGAGTCTGATGGACCTGCTGAGATTCGATTCAAGGCTACTCCCAATGCGGATGGGGTAGAGCGTGTGTTGTCCGGCTTTGAAGTGATCATTAATGAAGGCGGGACAATTCCGATCCCGCATGTGGTGGTTGATTCAGCTAGTGGTAACGACGGCACAGGAGTCGCCAGCACAACAAAGGCAACCGCAGCGGCGAATCCGTTTGAAACGCTGAAAGCTGCAATGAATGCTTGCGACCTTTCGGGCTGGCTGGCTGGCGAAGATGGCGGAGGCTATGTCTGGCTGAAAGCTGGCACATACACGCCGGGAGGATTAACTAAGACAACAGTCTCGGCGGCACGACGAGACATTACGGTTGTGCCCTATGTGATCCAGCCAGACACGGGAGTCGCGACGGGGGACTGCCCGATCATCGCCGGATCCCTCATCGTCGAAGATACTTCGGCAGCTGGAAGTGGCGAGACATCGACGATGCAGTATGATCGAACCGCTGACACATTGACTTTCACTCGCAACGGGAGCGGGACAGCAATAGCTGACGCTGCGACAAAAACGTGCTCCGCATTGAAGACGGAAATCGAAGCAATCACTGGCGATGGTGCAACCTATGTAGTCACCATCGTCGACACAGATGACGACATCGACAAGACGTTCTGGGTGGAGTCGTCCATTGACCTAAACGAATCTGACGAAGGGCACCCAAAGTTTCTACTGTTTGAGTTTGAAACGTCAGGCTTGCGGTCACAGAGGACGCTGTTCGACAGCTGCACAATTAAAATGCCAGGGTTCACGTTTGGCTCTGCTTTCTCTGATGAGTCATCGCTTTTAGGTTTTATCGGTTGTGCTGTTTCAGGTGCAGGAAAGAAAGACACTGACTCAAATTTCTTCTCGGCGTCCGACTGGGGAGCCAGCGACGAAATCTTTGTCCTCGGCGGTTCGCTTGCGTCGTTCGAAACAATCAACGGCGCCACAGCAATTTTCGGGGCCACTGTGTCAGACATCCAGGACATTCAATCTATCCGGCTACTTGGCGGTGTGATTGAAGACACGTCGCCTATCGGTGGGACACATACAGATGCGTGGCAGTTTTCAACCAATTCGGTGCTAGAAAATTATCTGATCTACAGTCTGGCACTCGGGTCAACATCTTACACGTCAACTCAAGGTCTGTTTTTCGAGTCCGTTGGTAGCACTGCATCGCGTTGCAACTCTATCGGCGTGCTAGATTATGTAATGAGTCGTGGCGGACAGTGTTCATTCAACATGACTGGCAACAACCACCTACTCCACTGGTCAACGTTCACCGACAAAAGTGAGTCTGGGCAAGGGAACTGGTGGTTGAACTTCAATCCAGACGGAACGGGAAACGCGACATATACCGACGTGCATTGCGAAGGATGCTTGTTCGAAAACATCGCATTTGGAGAATCGGGCACAACCGTTCCGTTATCGGAAGTCTCGTTTGAAAATTGCCACGTCAAGGATTCCGCTAGTCGGGTCGGCGTGAGCTGGATAATACCCGGTACGTTCAACGGTGTTACCGAAGGAGCAACTGTAGGATGAAAATCTACTATGTCGACCCAGTAAGTGGCAGTAACGGCAATGACGGGCTCTCATTCGCAAACGCTTGGGCCACTACTAAGTTTGCCATCGACAACGTTGTCGCTGACGCGGGGGCCGCTTGAATGACAATCTACTATGTCGACCCAGTAAGTGGTAACGATGGCACACTTGACGGCACCGCCCCAACAGATGAGGGCGGCGGCGTGGGACCGTGGGCCACATTTCAGCACGCTCTTGATAACGCTATCGCTGGCGATAATGTTCGATTGATGACGACAGGAACTGAGTCAATCACTGCTGTAATTGACGCAGACACACAAAACGGCACCGCATCGTCATCAATCATTTACGAAGCGGCAGATTCAAGCGGTGATGCACACACTGATGGCACTCGTTATCACATCCAAGCAACTGCTAGTATCGCAAACGTGTTGAACTTCGGTGGTGCAAGTGGTGGGCAATATTGCGAATTTCGATTTATCGACTTCGACGGCAACAGCAATACAACGAGTCACGGAATCGACGCCACGGTTTCCGACGATGGCCTTGGGTCATCAATGATCGGATGCCGAGTAAGGAACAATGGCGGTGATGGCGCAAACGTTCGTGGGTCATCTGCATTTGGGCTGAACTTCCTCGCCTGCGAAATCGATGGAAACACAGGCTCTGGACTAGCTGCTCAATCAACAGCGAGTTCAAGGTTCTCCTATAGTTTGATCCAAGCGAACGACATTCATGATAACGGGGGTGACGGTATCTACACTGCCGGTATCGGAACAACGATTTTGGCCAACCGGATCTATGGCAACACCGGATCAGGAATCGAAATCCCCGGAGCAACGGACCGACTGAGGATTTTGCAAAACACGATCTACGGCAATGGTGCAGATGCAATAACATGGGTTACCGGCGCAGTAATTCAGCTACACGGAAACAGTTTGGCAAACAGTGGCGGATACGGAATCAACGGAGTCGGGCTGCCTCAAACGGCTAGCAACAACCACACAAATGGAAACACGACGGCAGCAACAAACTTCGCTTCAATGCCGGGTTTCGCAAACCAGACAGGTGATCCGTTGTTTGCGGACCCAGGCAACAGTGACTTTACGCCGTCGAGCCTTTCTCCGCTGGTTGGTGCCAGCCTGGCCGGTGAAAACATTGGCGCGGTTTCTCCTGCTACCGGCGGCGGACTCTTAACACATCCGGGAATGTCCGGTGGAATGCGAGGATAGGAAACAATGAAACTTGTAATCCCAAAAGGTTCGACGAGCCGAATCGTCACCGTCTTCATTCAGGACTCGTCCGCAACGGATGGTTCTGGTCTTGGCTCGCTCGATGAGTCGTCATCCATCGTTGGCGGTTTCGTGCGAGAAGGCAGCACCGGCGTTGCCCTGGCTGTTGATGAAGACGTGACAACCGAAGGCACCTATCAAGCGCCATCAGCATCGGGAAAAGTCCGTATCGGCACGCCTGCAAACATGCGGACTGGAACGTATGAATTGCATTTTGATAACGCCCTTTTCGCCACTGGCGCGGAATACGTCGTGGTGACACTTGGCGGTGCTGCAAACATGGCACCGCTGACCTTAGAAATTCAGCTATCTGATCCGATTCGAGGACTCGGTAGCCCGACAGGTATTCCAAACTTTGCAGCAACGGCTGCTGGAGGGCTTTCGTCCGATCTTGGGCTTCTAAAAAAGTACGGTTATGCCGTCATCGAAGCATCGATTTCTGCTGTGGGATCAAGCACGAGTCTGACGATCAGTGGCGGTCCAGCCTACGACATTGCGTCCGGAATCGCGATTTTGTCGAACGCCAGCGACAGCAACAATACGAAAGCTGTTGCCTGTTCGTATGTCGCCAGCGGTCCAACGCTCAACTTGGAGGAGGCGCCATTCGGTGCAGAAGCCCCGACCACGTCAGACAAAGTCACGATCATCGCGATTCCTGAGTCAACAACGCCGGTCGACGCTAACATGACGCAGATGGACGGGGAAACATCGCCAGTCACCAATTTGGCGGCAGCGGCAGACGCAATCATTAGAGGTTCAGCCGTTACTGGAACGCTCAGTACAACAGTGATGACAACCGACCTCACTGGGTACGCAGACGACGAACTGATCGGCGCGACGGTGGTTTGGAAGAGCGGCACAGCAGCGGGCCAGCGATCGACGATTACCGATTACGCGTCGTCTGGCGGAACGATCACGTACGATGTAATTGCAACAGCTCCGGCAAACGCTGATACTTTCGTGGTGGTTTAATGACAACGACAACCTTAGGCTTGATGGGGGTAAGTCGGGGAGTCATTCCCCTATCGTCCCCATCACCAAACGTTCCACCCGTCCTAGCCGATATTGAAGGATCGGAATTGGCTTTCGCGGAGGGTGACGGACCAACGGCAATCACTTCGGCAATCACTGTCGCCGACTCGGACGACTCAAGTATCGATTCGGCGGAAGTGGAGATTTCCGATGGTTATATCAATGGCGAGGACGTTCTTGCGTTCGTTGATGCAAACGGGATCACAGGAAGCTGGAATGCGTCAACGGGGATCCTGTCTCTTTCCGGATCAGCAACAAAGGCCAACTACCAAACGGCTTTGCGGTCGATCACTTTCGACACTGATTACACGGCAGTCGGCGGGACTCGCGAAATCAGTTTCACGATCAACGATGGCGACGACGATTCGAACACAGTTGCTCGCGACATCGCTGTTTCCGGATCTCGTACAAGTGCCAATACTGGGTTCAATAATCAGCTAGCCGATACCGACTATCTTGGTATCTGGCAAATGACTGAAGAGTCAGGCACGGCGATCAAAGATTACTCGACGTTCAACAACGAAGGGACGTTGAGCAGCGGAACCCTTGCACAGCCCGGGCCAACAAGTTACCTGGCCAATGCTCTTGAAGTTGACGGAACGGAAGACGTCACGATCGCGGACTCCGATGACTTTGTCACCGGGAACCAATTCACAGTCTCGCTCTGGATCTATTGCGACACACTGACGGCCTGCGGATTGTTCAGCAAGGCGACGAGCGCAACGGCTGGTGAGTGGTACGTTTTCCTTGACACGTCCGGGCGAGTGACCTTTCGCGTTGTTGACGATTCGGCAGGTGCCTACAAAGGGCGCGTCACGTCGTCCGACTCGATCGTCACTGGCCAGTGGCAAAAGATCACTTGCTATTACAACAACGGGACGATGAGCATCTACGTCGACGAAGTGCGTCGTGACGGTGCAGACACGACATCCGGGACGTTTACCGCAATCGAGAACACGACCGCCCCGATCACAATCGGATCTCGCGGGAACGCGACCTACTACACCGGCCGAATGTCAAACGCGGTGTTTTACGATGGGCTTGCGACGCACGAGCAGCTTCGTTTTCTTGACTACGGGAACATTTCGGCTGCGCAGGGCATCCCCGCGGCCAGTCCGCTGCGTGAAGTTTGCCGAGAAGCGTGTCGGTAAAACGTAGTTATCGTCATTTTCGCAACGATGCTATGATTTTGGGTAGTTTGCAAATTACCCAATTCGTGAGTCGTGGAAATGCCTCAAATCTGGACCGGATCTGTTGAACCTGGGACATACCTTTGGCTCTTGCAGGAGGTGGGGAACTACCTTGGTTTCGGCCGGGCATTCAACAGCTGGACGCAGGACGAGCTTGATCGTGCCGATGCGATCGTCCAGTCGGGTTATTCGCAGTTCCTGTACGATGCGTTCACCGAATCGCCGATGGATCCTGAAAGCGATTCCGGCGAAAAGGGGAAGGACGCGCGCCGGCGGAAACCGCACGATTGGTCCTTCCTGCAGCAGAGTGGCGAGATTGTCACCAACTGGGGAAACAAGCTTTACATGCTCCCTGAAGGATTTGCAGGGAATCAGAGCGATCTGATTATCGAATCGGGGGAGGGTCGCGTCTCGATCGTTTCAGAGCGGCATCTGACGAATCTGCTTGCTGTGGCGACCAAAGGCGTTATCCCGACGACTCCGATCGTCCAGGCGACGTACGATCCGACCGACGACGTGTTCTACCCCGAGAACTACGGTGCTGCCGGGGATGGGACGACGAACGACACCGCTGCATTCGAATCGATGATTGCTGCGGCGATCGACCGTGGGAATATCACGGGATCTGTCACCATCAAGATGCGACGCAAGTATCTTCTCGACGAGATTGACAGGATTTCCCACTACAGTGCAGTCGGGAACTTTGCCAAAGTCGAGTGCGATTTGTGGTTCGATGCGGAAGGCGCCAACTTCATTCACAGCGGGACAGGCAAAGGCATCTTTCTGTTTGAAGGATACAGTTTGTCCGAACGTCGTTTCATCTGGCAAGGCGGTCACGCGACGGGAGCAAACACAACGGACAGTCGATGGTTCATTGCGGGGCGCGACATTCGCGGCAGTTACATCCATCCGATGGAAGTCGACGTTTTCGAGTACGGTGTCCTCTTGATGATTTGGAGGACGTGGGCGGAGAATAATTCGGTCGGTTCGTCTTCAATCCCGATGTTTGGTCGGTCATGCGAACACATCGTGGGATGCTTTGGTCGTGAAGAATCTTGGGCTTACATTCTGAACCAGCAAGGGCAAAACCTTCCGATCGACCAATACCAGGGCGAGCTTAGCTCAGACCCGGGAAGCCCGAGCGACCTGGATTGGTATTGGAGCACGACCGACGACGCGATTCGTCAGTATCAGACATCGGCATGGGTCGAAGTGCTCCCGATTGCTGACGTGGATGGCGGCGTATCAGGAAACTCGTTTGCCCGTACGACGATTGGTCGAATCACGATCGGCACGTCGGCAACGAGCACAAACGATGGATCGATTGTCGAGATTCAAGGTGCAAGCCTGTACGACAGCCGGATTCACGACCTTCGTGGAAACACGAGGAACGATGACAATTCGCTGGTCTACATCAACGACAGTTTCTGCTTGAACCTGACGATTGAGGACATTGGCGTTGAGGGCGCAAACCAGTCCGGGAACCCCATTGGGTACGCGATCCGAACAGGTCCCAATTACGAGACAGCGACGCGCCCACCGAATTGCCGGTTCATCAGCTACACCGGCGGCTATGGACAGCCTTCGGATCCGGATGCTGGTGTGATTGTCAACGGCGAGTGGGATCAGGTTGATTTCGCTGCTGGCGTGGATTCAATCGTCGTCCCTGTTGGCATCGTGACGATCAACACGACATTGGAAGTCACTCTAAAAAGTGCCGATGCAAGTGTCTTGTCTCGTGCGCTGATCGGTTTCCGGAATGCCAGCGTCGCATCTGCCTCGATCGAAGTTGGCGAGAACAAGGGAAGTCTCGTCACTTGGAGCCAAGACGGATCAAACAACATCGTGGCTCAAACAGCCTCAGCCAAGACAGGTGTTCGAATCACTCACAGGGTAATCAAGGGATAAACCATGGCCGAATCGCCTCCAAAGTATGCCGCAGTCCGCCCATCGCAGTTTGACGGGTTTTCCGACCAGTTATGGGAATTGATCCTCTACCCGGTCCCCGCCGGCGAATACACGCTCAATTACCGGTATTCGAAGGTCCCGCCGCCTCTGAGTGTTGAGAACCGCTATCCGGTTTGCGGTGTTCAGCACGCCGAGACGTTGCTGATGAGTTGCCTGGCAATCGCCGACGAGCGCGAAAACGACGTTGTTGCTGGCCCGCGGTACCAGCGTTATTTGCAGCGGCTCGCATCGTCCATCCACATGGACAAGCGGATGGGAGTGCCGACCGACGAAGCAACGGTATGGGAAGCCGACGAAAACAACGGTGAATCAAACAGCATTCTCAGCCTGACCGGTCATCACATGGGATTCGGCCAGCATCCCAGCGGTTGGACCGCCACACAGAAAGAGCAGATCAAGGAAGTCGTTCGTGGTGCGCTTCGGCGGGTCTATTCTCCGCCGCCGCTTCCCGGAAAGACGGCTGCGCACGAGTGGTCTTTCATGTACCCGACGCGGACGATCAACACGATCGCCGGTGCGTATGCGTACGAATTGCCGGCGGACTTCGGTGGCGTCGACGGCAATATCACGTACAAACCGGACGAAAACACCATCCACACCTGTATCAACCGTCGATCTGAGGCGAACATTCGCGCGATGTTGCAGAACAGCAGCGTTGCCACTGGACGGCCCGTTTACTTCGGAATCCGAACCAAAGACAACGTTGGCGAGGGGGCGACGCGCTACGAAATCCTGTTTTACCCATCGCCGGACGGGGCATACGCGATCGAAATGCCGTATCGCGTTGCGAAGGCGCCGGACGATCTTTCGGTGATTCCGGGCGAGGACCTTTACAAGGAGCTTTTCCTGGAAGCCTGCCGAGCCCAAGCGGATGTTTTCCTGAAACGCCGGCAACGGCCGCATGAAGCGTTGTACGAGGAACGTCTGATAGCATCGATTCGGCAGGATCAGCAGCTTTGGGCTTCCCAGTCGGTGGGACCCAACGGGAATCGAAACAGCACAATTCGCGGCTGGGGGGATCGTCGAATCGCGAGTGCTGAGCAGCCTGTCACGTATAATGGACAGATCTTTTGAGGTAAAACACAAGCAGCCATGCGTGTCGTAAACGCATGGCTGCTCTAACCAATTAGGCAATCGAGGTACCTGTCATGGCTGGTGAATATCCTATCCCTACTCCCAAAAACATCACAGACCTTTCTGGAAAGAGATTTGGCCAACAAACAGTAGTAGGGTTTGCTGGAAAAAAGGGCTACGCTCTTAAATGGTTTGTCCTCTGTGATTGCGGAAGCAAGAGGGTTGTTTTTGCAAGCGGTCTCAGAAGCGGAGGGTCTGAGAGTTGCGGGTGTGTAAAGAAATCGAAGAAGGCATTTAGCAAAACACCCGAATACAAAATCTGGGTTGCAATGAGGAACCGATGCAACAACCCGAACAACCATCACTTTGGTGACTATGGAGGTCGGGGAATAAGGGTTTGTGAAAGGTGGAATTCTTTCAAGAACTTCATTGAAGACATGGGTGAACGCCCCTCTTCTGATCACAGTATTGATCGGATTAATAACGAAAGCGGGTATTCCAAAGAAAATTGCCGATGGGCAACGAGGACTGAGCAGGCCAGAAACCGCAGAAGTTCCAAGGTAATAAAGCATGGAAATGAATCAAAAACCTTGGTGGAATGGTCGGAAATTACCGGGATTCCAGCCGACACTATTTCCATGCGTATTTCTTCAGGCTGGACAGTAGAAAAGGCGCTGTCAAAGAAGTCTCAGAAGGCCAGGGAAAAATAAAGAAGAGCCAAACGGCAACCTTTACTAGAATCGACGGTCGGAAGTCTGTCCGATCCTCATTCAGGTAGAGCAAATGTCAGATGAATTGCGTACTTCGGTCGCTGCGGTCTTTTCCCCGACGGGAAAACTGCCGATCGAATTCAAAAAAGCCGGCGTTACCCTAACGATCACGGGCACAAAGGCGATCAGGAATCGGCAGACGGTTGGAACCTCTGTTGAGGCGTTGGAGCTTGGCGAAATCACTGATCCCCACCTTTTTGTGGGGTACAACGAAGATTCGACGAATTACATCGAAGTTCGTCACGGATCCAGCGGCGACGACGTGGTCAAGATCCCGCCAAGTTCGGTGGTGCTTTTCTACTTCGCCACCACAACGCCGTACGTGATTGCTGACACTGCGGCGTGCTCTCTTGATTACCTTGTCGTCCAGGCGTAACCATGTCCGAGATCCGGATCCCGTTCCCGCTTGGCGGAATCGTTCGCCGAGTCGCCTTCCAAGAGCAAGAAATCCAGACTTGCTATCACGCCACCAACGTGTTTCCGGACACGGCGCGAGGACGCGCGCGTGGTGGTCGCCGGCCGGGTTTGACAAAGCGATTCGCAACGCTGCTGGAAGATGATCCGCAATTCATCCTTGATCTTGTTACGGTTGCGGGTGAACCGTACAGGACGCTCGTGGCCGCGACGACAGTCAACGCATACCAGTCGTTGGCAACCCCGTCGGGCGTGGCTGGCGGGATCACCTACACCGAAACGCTGAATGCCCTTTCGGGATACTTGGAAGCCAACAACGGCGATCCGCTTGAAACAGAGGTCCCCGAACCGCTTGTCGTCAGTGAATACAACGTTGGCGAGGTTCCGCGTGGCGAAGTTACGACATACCAGGGCACGTTGATCATTGCTGGATCCGGAACAGTCCTTTCGACGTCGGTCGGGACGATCGTTGACGGGAGGCTTTCGTCAACCGACGTTGCTGACTGGACGGCGCTGGGGATCGACCTGGAAGTTCACAGCATCCAGCTAAACGGCGATTTCAACGGCGTGTACCAGATCCAGGACGTCGACACGTTGAATATCACCATCGCCGGCATCACTGGATCCGGATCAGTCACGTACTCTGTGATCGAAGGGCCGAAGATCCTCGACTTCGACAACGAGATCCTTGAGCAGCTGATTCCGACCACCGGATACGTTCCCACCGGCGCGAGGGCGTTGACGGTCTACCGGGAACGGCTGGTCTGGGCTGTTGGTCGTGCTTGGTACATGTCCCGGGTTGGGGACATTTACGATTACGACTACGGTGCTGACGCAGACGACTTAGGAAGGGCAGTTTCGTCGGTAAGCAGCGATTCCGGCCAGCCTGGTGATCCGATCATTGCGATGGCGGCTGGTGGGTACGATTACCTGATCATGTGGGGCGAGGATTCAACGTGGGTTCTTCGCGGTGACCCTGTTTACGGTGGTCAGCTTTACGCGATCGACAAGCATATTGGCTGCGTTGACTCATCCGCTTGGTGTCGCGGGGAATCGGAAGAAATCTTCTTCTTGTCAAAGAACGGAATGTATCGGCTTGATGCAAATGTTGATTCTGGACCGCAAGCCATTTCGAAACCGAACATCCCTCGAGAACTTCAGAACGCCGCGAGGGACAACTACGAAACCACCCTTGTGTACGATTCGGAGTATGAGGGTATCGCAATCTTCATCACTCCAAAGGATTCGGCCGAAGTTATTCATTGGTGGTTTGACACCGAAACCCAATCGTTTTGGAAGTGGCGATTCCAGACAGGGCACCAGCCAATATCCGCCCTTGGGTTTTCAGGAAACCCAACGTTCAAACGCAAGTTGGTCATGCTGTGCAAGGATGGCTACATCCGGGAACTTGGCGGGAGCGACGACGACGGAACGGCAATCAGCAGCGAGATCGTTTTCGGCCCATATCAGCTTGACGATTCCAGGCGTGTCGAAGGGATCTTGAACACCTTGCAAGTGACGTTGGACACGCTCAGTTCTGATGTGACTGTCGAGATCTATGTCGACGAAACAGCAGAGCAGGTCGTTGAAGCCGCAACTGCCGCAACGTCCCCGGCATACTCTGTCACCATCGGCGGCGGTCAGTCTAAGGTCATTCGTCCGCGTCGCCGCGGTGGCTCGATGGCGATCAGGATTGCCGCAACAACCGACTGGGCATTTGAGATGATGGTCGGCGAAGTTCAGAAAGCAGGATTGAAACGATATGGCGATTGAGCTTCCACAAGACTTGCCGTTCCGAACTCCGCCGGACATCGCTTCACGCCAACAAGTGCGATTCAGCTTTGACCGGATTGGCCAGCGCGTCAACAAAATCTGGGACGCGCTGCAGCTCTTGAACGAGGCGGATTACGTCATTTCCGAAGGCAACGGAATTGCGATCGATGAGGACAGGAACCTTACCCTCGACATCGGTCTTGGTTTGTACTTCGATGACAATGCACTCACGGTCGGAGCGTTGTCGCCGATCACGGTTGCATCCGGTGTTGTCCAGCTTCTTTACGGCCAGGGTTTGGAAGTCGTCAGCGAGCAGCTGAAAGTCAAGCTTGGCGATTACCTGGAATTCGCTACCGATTCGATCACGGTTGATTTCTCCGATGCGACGACAACAACAACCCTCACATCCCGATACCTGATAATGACAGACACGTCCGGGAACCTGTACAAGGTTCTCGCGCCGAACATCTGGTATCTGTCGTATGGTTCGCCAGCAGGTCTGTCGGTAAGCACTGCCGCCTACAGCCCATTGCCGTTTGACAACTACACAACTCCGAGCGGTTCCGTATCGCAAGCGACATGGAACTCGACACACCATGCTCAGATCAATGCAATCTTTTTGCAAATCATCGGGTTTGTTGAAGACATCCAAGATGATCTGAACACCGCAATTTCCCTCCTTCAGTCAAAGGGTCTGTGATGACCAAGTTTTCAGAACTCGCTACAGCAGTAGCTTTAACGAACAGCGACATCATTGCGATCCTTCAGGGCAGCGTTGTTCGCGGTATCGAATACTCGGCACTTCGCACAGCCATCTCGTCGAATTCACGATGGCAAGTGATACCGTCCGCCGATTACGACGCCACTCCGCCACAAACGTACCAAATCAATATGTCGGATTCGTCCGGCATTTTGGAGTACTACCCTGTGCGTGTTTTGCAGGGTGGAACGTATCTCTACTTTTACGTCACTGACGTGCAGGCGGCTTACATCCTTCTGGTTGGACCAAGGCTTGCAACGAACGTCGACGTTGATTCGCTGGAAATCGGATCGCCTGAAATCTCACTTCAGAAGGACATTGATGTCGCCGGGACATTCAACGGCGGGACGACGACGACGCTGCTTGCCACCACAGCGAAGAAAGCAAGGCTTTGGTTGGAGAGCACGGCATACCTTTGCCAGGTCGCAGCATTTGCGAAGACAACCGGGTCAACCGGACCGTACATTAACATTCTGAAGAATGGCGACCGAGTCTTGTTGGCAAACTCCGGTGACGGTGTCCAGGTCAATGGTGGATACTCTGGACTCGGAGAAATTGACAAGACGTACTACAGATTTGAATTCAACGATGTCTTGGAGATCGAAGTGACCAACGTTGGGGTGGGCACCTGGGGCGATTTAACCGCCAGTTTGGTGTTCATCCGCGAGTAACCAATTCGACGACGGAGACATAAAATCATTTTCAAATCGTCTAAAACCCCGTGTTTTATCTACTGACATGAATGTCAGTAAAACTCTGACAGGAGAACTCCTATGCCTCTTTCGATGTCCCGCTTCCTGCCTCGCAGCACCAGTACTTTGGGGTCCAACTTCAACGGAACGCCGACGATCGGATCGAACGGAGCGCCAAGAACGAATGGAAACATGTGGTCGATTTCGAGCACCAATACCACCGGTGGGGTTGGCCAGGCTCTTGGTTCGAACTTTTCAAGAGTCAATTCAGGCTCGACGAACACCAGCCAGTCGACCAATTCAATTGACTACGACGCCAAGAAGGCGACGGACGCCCAGCTTGCGCAAGCAATGGAATACGCAAAAACCCTTCGTGGCGACACGAACAATCTTCAGACGGATCGGCTCAATGCCCTTTCGGCTGGGTTTGATCAGCTTCAAGGGATGGTTGGTGAACTCGGCGAGTACGACCGTCAGCGGATCGATCGCGACGCCACGAGCCAAAGGAATTCCGTTGCCGCGCAACTTGCCGGCCGCGGTCTGATGGCGTCGACCGTCCTCCCAACGCTTCAGCAGGGCGTTGAACGCAATCGCCTTGAAGCACAGGGACAGTTGTCCGAGTCGCTGCGGAACCAGTCGATCGGAACCTTGTTGCAGCGGTTGACGTCCATGGACTCCGCACGCGCTGACCAAATCACAAAGGACAGTGAGTTGGGTCAGATCATCGCCGAGCTTGCTGCCCGCATTGGCCTGAACCAACCGACCAAGTCTACGTCTACGTCTACCAGTCGTTCCGCCTCTTTCTAAGACATTCCGATGCCAACTTACTCGCCTTTTCTTGACCGTGTGTATGACGGTGGAACGCGCTTGGTTCGACCTGAAGACGCCGGTCAGTACACGACACCGATGCAACAGTACCAGGCTGCGATCGACCGTCGGATGGCTTTGACGCCGGTTATTGCCGATTTCACCAACGCGGCGAATCAACGCAAATTTGATCAGCGTCAAAACGCTAGCGAAATGGCACAGCGCCAGCGTGAGTTTGGTGCAGAGTTAGAGATTGCCCAGCGCGGCCAGATCCTGAAGGAGGTTGAAGCCAAGGCCAAAGCGATTCTTGGCGGGCGAGGGTCGGAGATCGATTTGCTTGCTGCTCAAGGTCGGAATCGGTACTACGACCAGCAGTCGGCGTTGGCCGAACGTCAGCAAGCCTGGAAGGAGGGGCAGCCGAACGATCTTGAATTGCTGATGGCAAAGCACAAGCTTGACCAGGAGGGCGGATTGCAGGGCTTGTCGGCCCACAATCAGCAAATGCACCAAATGGCGACGACAAAGCTTTTCGAAACGCAGATTGCGGACGTTCGAAAGAACATGTCGGAAGCTGAATTGACACCAGACGGCCAACGGGAATGGGCAGCGATGTCGGGGGAGCTTCGCGCGATCGAGGCCCAGCGGGACAGCCTTCGTCTTCCTGCGTACAACCAGGCGATCGGTGGTTGGCTGGACAAATACCAGAAGGCGGATTTTGGATCGAAAACAAAAGTGCCGCCAACGCCGACAGAGATCATCGGCAGCCAGTATGACCCAGAAACCGGGATCTTTCTTCAGAAGAACAGCAAGGGAGGATGGGAAGGCCGTCCGATCCAATCTGCTACCGACTTGCGGCGAGAGTTGGAACTGAAGGAAAAAGAGTTGGATTGGAAGATCCGATCGGAAGGCGGTTCGGCTTCGGGTGGAACAGACATTCCGTTGGACGCGTTCAGTATTGAAGAATTGCCACCAAAGAACGTCGAGACAATTCGCCAACGCGCGATCGAATCGATTAACGACCGCAGGGAACAGCAGGCTCTTGCTGATGGAAAGCAACCGAGCAAGAAGATCAGCCCGGATGAATTGTTCACGGAGATGAAAAACCTGTTCGACGATGAGCGAAAGCTTCAGGCAAACATCTACGGCGGAGAGGAGGAGCTTCGCCGGCGGCAGTACCAAGCGTGGTCGGCAAAGCAGGATTCTCCCTCACGCGTACCGGAATACTTCATGGGCGGTCAAGGCGGTTCACCATTGCCGCCGGCTCCGGGAGCGCGCCCAGCGCCACCAGAGGCAGGTGGAATGCCGGAAGTCCCAAATCAGCCACGTCAAACCAACAGGATCAGTCCGCTTCAGCAGTGGTCCGAGCAACAGGATGTTCCGAGAAGGGTTCCCGAAGAACTGATGAGCGGGAATGCCGATGTCGGTGCCGAGGAAACGCCAGAGCAAACAGAACGTTTGCACGCAGTCCCCGAAGAAGTCACCAACGAGTACAAAAAACGGGCCGAATCCGGTTCGGAGAACGACACGAACGGCATTGGCTACCTTCGTCGCGTCCTGAGAACGAACCAGATTGGTGGTGATGGCAGTCAGTTCTTGACCAGTCGTGCGCTGCAGCTTGGGCAAGAGCTTGGGCAAGATCCGATTGAATACGCGGCAAAGAATGCTGCCGATGCAATTCGTGAGAAGCGTCAGCGCTACCATTGGGGAACCATGCCGACGATGGAAAAGCAGTATCACGAACTGCTTGGAACGCCGACAATTCCGTACGAGGGTGAGGAACTTGAGCAAGCTTTGAAACAGCTTCCACCCGGCGCGATGTACTTTGACAAGAATCTGAACTTGCGTCAGAAAGAAAAGCCAAAGGGTCTGTCGAAAGAGGAAAAGCGGCAGACATACGAAAATCTTCCCGATAAATTCCAGTACCCCGGAATGCACTGATGCCACAAGGCAAGCTTTTAACCGCTGCGGACGATCAAGCATACTCCAACGATCTGGCCGCGATGATGCGGTTGAGGCTGGCCAGGGAGGAAGTGGCAAAAAAGAGCGGTCCTGAGATGATCGCCAGCCAGTTTGCGGAAGGCGCGATTTCGCCAGTCAAGTCACTGGCCGCGAGAGCAGCCACGGCTGTGGGGGTTCCTCCTGAAACCCTCGGGCCTGTTCTAGGCTCTGACGTCGAAGATCCAGGCGACATCGTACGAGCAAACCAAGCACGCCAATCCGCGGCGTTTGAGCAGTACCCTGAGGGCAAAGTTGGGTTTCCGGCAAGGATGGCCATGGGTGCCGCCCAGAACATTCCCGGCATGGTTGGTTCTGGAACGGCGGGCGGTCTTCCTGGGATGCTGGCTTACTACGGTGCAACGACTTACGACCAATCGTACACAGCTGGCGTTGATGCAGGTCTGAGTAAACCGGATGCCCACAAGGCTGCCGCGCGTGACGCTGTTGTTGAAGTGGGGATAACCGCCATTTTTTCAAAGGTTGGATTAGGTGGTGCGGAAAGCGCAATCACCCAATCAGCCAAGCGGCAAGCGGTCAAACAGGCGGTCACCGACCGATTCAAGCAATTTGCGTTGAAAGAAGTCACGCCGGAAATGGTTGAGGAATCGACGATCGCCGTCCTGCAAAACGTCAACTCAGCGTACAGCGAGATCGATCCTGATGCGGCGGACGCCGGGAACCAACTCCAATCGATCGCCGAAGCTTCGGCACAGTCGATTATCACCCTTGGAATGATCAAGGCCGGAAAAGGTGCGGTCGGCGCCGTCGAGAATGCACAAACGGGGATGGCCCGGAAGAAAAGGCTCGAGGAGTTGTTGGAAGCGCGACGCGTCCGACTTCAGCAGGAAGAAGAATCCCGCCAACGAGCCCAAGGACAGCTTGACGAAGAAACGCCAGCCCCGCCGGAAGCCCCGGAATCGACGGAGACGCCTCCGCCGGCCGAGACGACCGAAATGCCTGCCGAACCTCCTGCCGCTGAATCTGAGCAGGATACGCCCGAATTCCAGCCATTCCCGGAGGAATCGGGGTCGCTGGGTGTTCCACGGGCAGAAATGCCGCAAATTAAGAGCGAGCAACGTGGGGCGTTGTCGCAGTACGCCCGGTCGCGGGGTGTGGAATTCGAGCGAGAGGAAACCCTCCCGGGGGACCTGAAGCCGACACAGGCCGAGTACTCGCCGGCGAAGGTCGACAAGGCCAGATCGTACGACGGCCCCGAGCGGGCGATTATCGTGTCCAAAGACGGATATGTGATCGACGGGCATCACCAGTGGATGAAGGGTTTGACCGACGAGCCCGATCGCCCAATCCCGATCGTCCGGCTTGGGGCGAACGCTCAAGAGGCATTGGACCTTGTCCGAAACTTCCCCTCGAGTTCGACCGACGCCCAATCTGAGTCGGAACCGGCGCAGACCGGCGCGGAACCGGCGACAACAGAATCACCGGAAGCACCACCAGTCGACGACGCGTCCGGCAATTTGCCGACTGACGAGACATCGGACAGCGCTTCCGGTGAGGATACTGTCACGACTCAGCCCGAAACCGCCGCGGAAACACCGACACCCGAGTTTGCCGTTCAGGGGGCAACGATCAGCAATGTTGACGTGGAATCCCTGAAAGTGGAGCCAGAACGGTTCCAATTCAAGGAAAACGCCAACAAATCGGGAGTGGTCGAACCGCTCGAAGGCGACTTCAATCCGCTGGCTGCCGGGACAATCCTCGTGTGGGAGGACAAGGATGGGAACCGATACCCCGTCAATGGTCACCACCGGACAGAGCTCGCGCGCCGGCAGAAGGTGGCAACGTTGCCAGCACAAATCGTCCGTGAATCCGATGGCGTCACCGCCGACCAAGCGCGTGTCTTGGGTGCGGAAATCAACATCCTCGAAGGTCAAGGTACCGTAGATGACTATGCCCAATTCTTCCGGGAGTCCGGAATCGACGAACCCCAAGCCAACGAAAGAGGGCTATTGGCAAGGGGTAAAGGGAAAACCGGATTCGTTCTGGGAAAATATGCCAGCGATAACACCTGGGCAGGCTTCCGAGCCGGAAAACTCCCAGCCGACAAAGCAGCCGTCATCGCCGACATCGGCCGAGACGACGAAGGGATCCAGAATCTTGGGACCGCGAGGGCGAAAAACCTAACGGTTGACGAACTTCGCGGTTTCCTACAGACCGTCAAATCGACGCCGCGGACAACGGAAGCCACCCAAGGCGACCTGTTCGGGTTCGACGACTCCGCGATTTTGGAGGCTGAGCAGCTGAGTAAAGCCGCCGCCGAGATCATCGGGGAGAAGAAAGCTCGAGTACTTGCTGTTCGTGGCGCGCTAAAGCGACCGGAAGAAGCCCGGCGGATGGGTTTGACCGGCGATATGGACCAGATCCGACAACAGGTCGAAGCGACCAAAGAGGATCTTGCCCGCTGGGAACGGTGGTACACGGATCCGGAATTGGCCAAAATTGCTCGAAAACGTGCTGGCATCTCTGACGTGGAGACGCCACCGAAGAAAATTGGACCTCAAACATCTCGAGGGGGTGATTCGAATGAAGAAGGGTTGCGGGACCAAGAAGGGCGGCAAGAAGAAACCGAAGGGCAAGTAGACCAGCCCGAAGCTGCAGCGCCGCCGGTGGAAACGCCGGCGGCGCCAGAGGAAGAACTGAGCGACATCGATAAGCTTGTTGACGCAGAGTTCGACGCCCAAACCGCTCCGAAACCGAAGAAACCTAAGCCGACCAAAAAAATCGGCCCACAGCCACCCAAAAAGCCGAAGAAGAAAAAACCGTCGATTTCCGCTCGCCGCAAGAAAGCCCGGCAAGAGGCGGACGACCTGTTCAATGACTTCATCACCAAAGCCAAGGGCAAGGGTCTTACCGGTTTGGATCCGGAGTTGGCGACGATCGCCGTCAAATACACCCTGAAAGAACTTCAATACGGGGCTTTGACGTTTGCCGAATTCGCCGAGAAGGTTTACGCCAAGCTTCCCGACGAGATGCGACAAAAGGCGGTGCCGTACTTTGAAAGCGCATGGCGTCGTGCGCATGCGCGCGGCATGACCGACGACCCGGGTGGTCGATTCTCCGAAGTTTTGACGATCGTCCCGGACGAACAGCAGCAGACGACCGGATCGACCAAGGATATGTCGCCGCAACAACAGGACATTTCGTTGGCCAAGCGAGCGGCCAAACTGCTCGGAACGCCCGATTTTGACTCCAAAGCGTTCTTTTCACTTGCCGACGATGTGTACGGTGGTTCCCGTGCGCAAGGCACTTACGGTGACTCGCGCGCGTACGATGCCCTCGAACTGGCGGTCAACATGCGGGTTTCCGAGATGGTTTCTGCCGCGGATCTGACCACCAGAAGCGTTGCCGACGTCGCCAACGTCATCGGACTGATTCAGGATTTCCTCGAGACCGTTCCGAGACAACGGGCCCGAACCGGCGAGAAAGACACTCTCCAACAGTTTTCCACTCCGCCGCATTACGGATACGTTGCCAACTGGGTTGCCAACATCCGGCCGACGGACGTGTACTTGGAACCGTCGGGCGGCGTCGGTGGGTTGGCGGTCTTTGGTAAGGTTGCCGGCGCCGACGTCTACGCCAACGAGATTGACGAAAACCGTCTTTCTCTGATGCGGGAATTGGGATTCAAGGGCTATCACAAGCAGGATGCCGACATCCTCGCAGCGGCGTTAAACGGCCGAGTGAGTCCGACTGTCGTGGTGATGAACCCGCCTTTCTCTCGCGCGGGGCGTCGACACGGCAACAAAAAGATCATCGGAACCGACCGGAAGCAGATTCAGCAGGCGTTGGACCTTCTTCCCGATGGCGGGAGATTGGTCGCCATCGTCGGCGCCGGGCTCCACGGTCAATCAAAAGGAATGACCAAATGGCTTGCTTCCAGCCCGTACCAGGTGCGTGCGAACGTCGAAGTAAACCGCGATGTTTACAAAGGGTATGGAACCACGTTCCCGACCCGATTGCTTGTGTTTGACAAAATCCCGGCCGATCCGAACGTCCCGACGTTGAACGCGTCTGTCGACACTCTGACGGAATTGGCCCAAACCCTTGAAGGTATTCGAAATGAACGATCTGGAAATGTGGAACAAACACCCTCTGAACGTGAGGGCGATGGAAGCGTTGACAGCCCTGAAGCAAACACCGGATCCAACGATGACGCACAGTCTCCAACTGGCGAGCCTGGCGGTGGACGGGGAAGCGCTGGAAATGGTGGAGGCGCTAAAGGAGGACGACCCAAGCGTCCAAATGATGGCACTTCTAAGCGTGGTGGGCGATCCGGACGAGGAACCGGAAAAACAGGCAAGCGCGGTAAATCAAGCGATGGCCGGTCTGAGTCCGGAGGAACAGAGTCAACAACTGGGCGGGTACCTGACGGCGTTACTGCGAGAGGAATAAGCGTTACGCCGATCACGCCGGAATCGAAGAAAGTCGAAGAACTTTCCGATTCGACGTACGAACCGTATGCCCCGTCGATCACTGTCAAAGGAAGCCAAGCGCATCCAGCGTCGATCGTCGAATCCGCGGCGATGTCGGCCGTCAACGCTCCGCCGATCACATACACGCCCTCGATCGACCAATCGGTAATCGAAGGCTACACCAACGAGAACGGCGAAAACGTTGGGATCAGTATCGTCCAACTCGAAGCGATCGCAGCTGCAGGACAATCCCACCAGCAGCTATTGCCCGACGGGAAGACTCGTCGCGGATACGCCATAGGGGACGGGACGGGTGTCGGCAAGGCGAGGGAGGCAGCCGGGATCATGCTGGACAACTGGAACCAGGGGCGGAAGAAAGCCGTTTGGATTTCCAAGAACTTCGATCTTCTCGGCCAAGCGAAAGAGGAATGGGAGCGTGTCGGTGGCGATCCGAATGACGTCTTGTCTCACAAGAACACGAAGCTTGGCGAACCGATCGGTAACACGCAGGGCATCCTATTTTCCACGTACGGGACAATCCCGCGAGAATCCGGTGAAGACAAGCCGTCGCGTGTCGATCAGCTTGTGAATTGGCTCGGCGAAGACTTCGACGGCGTTATCGTGTTCGACGAAGCCCACAAGATGGGCAATGCGATCGGAAGCGATAAAGGAAGCGGGCGTGTGGCAAAAGAGCCTTCTCAGACGGCAAAAGCTGGCCTGGCGCTTCAGGAGCGTTTACCGAATGCCCGTGTCGTCTACATGAGTGCGACGTCAGCTACTGAAGTTGCCAACCTTGCCTATGCGCCACGTCTCGGATTGTGGGGCCCGGGAACACAATTCGCGGACGCCAAGTCGTTCATCGACAGGATCACGTCCGGCGGCGTCGCGTCAATGGAAGTCGTTGCGTCGGATATGAAGGCGATGGGCCTTTACACGTCAAGAAACCTTGCGTTTGACGACGGGACAAAAGAGGGGACAGTGACGTTCGACCGCGTCGAGCACAATCTGACCGAAGATCAGACCCGTGGGTATGACGCAGCGTCCGACGCGTGGATTTCGGTTCTGGACAACATCGAAGAAGCGTTGGAACTGACGAACAACACCAACGGCCGTTCGTTCATCATGTCGCAATTCTGGTCTAAAAATCAGCGGTTCTGGAATTCCGTTGTCATGTCGATGATGGTTCCGACTCTGATCAAGAACATCGAAACGGATATGAAGAATGACAAGTCCGTTTTGATCCAATTGACGTCGACCGGCGAGGCGGCAACCGAACGAGCGATGTCGCGATTGAAAAAGGATCAATCGCTGGAAGACGTCGACGTGTCTCCTGCCTACGTCCTAATCGAATTGCTCGAAAAGGCGTTCCCGATCCACGTTCACGAGACTTTCACCGATGACAACGGGAACGAGCAGACCCGGCCGGCACTGGATCGGGAGACCGGGAAAAAAATCGTCGACCCTCGCGCGGTGGCGATGCGTGACGCGTTAATCGATCGTGTTTCCAGGCTACCGATCAGCAACCGGTCGGCGCTGGACGAGATCATCAACCATTTCGGAGCCAAGAACGTCGCCGAGATTACTGGTCGTCGCCAACGTCTGGTAGACAAGAACGGCGAGGTGGCTGTGGAGAAACGTGGTAAGAATGCCACCGGAAAGGACAAAGAGGACTTCATGAACGGTAAGAAACGGATTCTTATCTTCAGCGAAGCCGGCGGGACCGGTGCCAGCTACCATGCCGACCGAACTAAGGAGAACCAGCAGCAGCGATCGCATTACCTGTTTCAAGCGGGTTGGCGAGCGGACATTGCGGTCCAGGGTCTTGGGCGTGGTCACCGATCGAACCAGTCGTCGGCGCCTATCCTGCGACTGATGGAACCCAACTTGCATGGGTACAAGCGGTTTGTTTCGACCATCGCGCGCCGTCTCTCCCAGCTTGGCGCGTTGACGAAGGGTCAGCGACAGGCCGGCGACTCGGGCGTCTTCGCAGCGAAAGACAACTTGGAAAGCACGGAAGCCACTCGGGCGCTCCGTCAATTGTTCGAGGATTCGATTGACGGCAAGATTGAGGGTATTGATCCGGACTACTTTGAAAACCGCATGGGATTCAAGATCGTCAACAAGGAAGGCTCGGCGTTGTCGTCAATGCCGAACATGGAAAAGTTCCTGAACCGTCTTCTCAACCTGAGGACATCGGAACAGGCCGTCCTGTTCGAAGAATTCGACCGTCGGTTGAACGAGATCGTCGAAGCCGCGATCGCAAACGATACGCTGGACCAAGGGCTGGAAACGATCCGATCGGTTGGAACCAAGAAGGTTTCCGAAGAAGTCGCAAACGTCCATTCGACCGGAGCGATCACCAAACACGTTGTAATCAGCGTCAAAGAACCCGTCTCTGTCCGATCGCTGGACGTCGCCCAGAAGAATTACGGGAAGGACTTGTTTGGATACTTCGTCAGCAAGAAAACCGGCAAAGTGTTCCTGGTGTCGGACGCCAAGGCAACCGTTCAAGACTCCGCAGGGCGATACCATCCGATGGGACGGCAATCGGGAGTAGAAAGCCAGCGTTTGTCCAAGCTCGACAACTACAAGAACACGGACAACTGGCGGGAAGTCTCACAACAAGAAGGGGCTGCCCTGTGGAATGCGGAGGTAGAGAAGCATCCTGGTTTTGTCGAAAAGGAAATGCACCTGATCACCGGCGCGTTGCTTCCGGTCTGGAACAACCTTCCCGATTCAAACCCGAAGATCAAACGGGCTCTGACTGAGGATGGCGAGCAGATTCTAGGACGGGTCATCGACCAAGAAGATCTTTCCGACACCCTCGCGAACCTGGGGATGACGTACGACGGTCCGCAAATGGACGCGGGCGAAGCAGCTGCAATCGTTGGTCGCGGCGGGAACCTGAAGCTCGCCGGCGGGTGGAAGGTCCGGATGTCGTCTGTTGAAGGCGAACAGATGATGGAACTGGAAGGGCCCACCGACAGCGATTTCACCGTATTGCAGCCGACAGGCGTGTTCTCACGACGAATCGGATACCGGACGAGGTATTTCATTCCGATGGACAACCCGACGCCCGTTCTCAATCACTTGATGGAGAACGGTCACGCGATCATCGAAGTGAACCGGCCGAAGAACCGGTCCAACGATTACGCCGAGCAGATGATCAACGCTAAGCGTCGGAAACTGGGGCCGATGCCGAAAAACGCCCGAAAGGCGAATATCATCCGCCGCGGTGACATCGTCAAAACGTGGCACCGGTTATTCGACGTTCCGATGCGTTCTGGCAAAACAAAACGCAAGACGCTGGGAACGTACAAATCGATCGATGGTCGGATTGCACCTGAAATCGTTCGACTCCGGGAATCCAATAACTTGGATCTGTTGGTTGATTCACACGAGATCGCCCACCACATCGATCGGAAAATGGACCTTCGCGCGAGACTGCGGGCTTTCCGTCGCGTCGACCCGATCGGACATTCTATCGTTCTGACCCAGTTAAAAGACCTGGATTATGACAACACCCGCAAAGCCAGTCGTGATGGTGGTGACGTTTCCGAAGGGATCGCCGAAGCATTCCGGCACATCCTCACCGGGACGCACACCGAAGGCGCTTCGCACGCCAAGGCAATCGCATGGGTTCACGACGAAGTGTTGACCCATCCGGTGTTCGGACCTGCGATGGCACAGGCGATTCAGCACGTTCGACAATACGATCGGATGACGCCCGAAGATCAAATCCTCTCGCAGGTCGGCCGGACGGGTCAGGACCTGGATCGCTGGCAACGGGCCCGGGAGCGGTTTGGCCAAATCTCCTTCAACGGAATTCGTGAATTTGTCGACGAATCCCGCGTCCTGAAGGACATCGAGCGGTTTGCGAAGAAAAAGGGATACGAGGGGGTTGGCATCGAACAGGCCTACTTGGTCTACCTGATGAGTGCCGGAAGCCATGCGTCAAAAGCGTTCGAAAACGGATTGCATTCGATCCGGACTCTCGAGCCCATCGGCAAACATGGAGTTTTCAGCCTGGCGGAGCTCGTTGACAACGCAGAAGAAGAAGACAAGGCAATCGCCTATTCCTACGCGAAACACACGTTGTTCATGCAGGAAAAGCGGAAGGAGCGAGGCACAGGCCCGTACAACTCCGGGATTGATCCGGAAGTTGCCAAAGACTTCATTGCAGGGTTGAGTGATGAGGAGGTTGCCAAATACGACCGGTACGCTTTGCGAATCTCGGAGATCCTTGACGACATCCTTGAAATGCGTGTGGATGCCGGCGAATTGACCAAGAAGGACGCGGACAACATCCGGGAGTACTACGGCGACAACATGTTCTCGCTGATGCGCGCGAGCGACGACGATTTCAAAAAGGCCGGCGCCCGATCGTTCGTCAACCTTCCCAAGTCGCTACTTGCCCGATCACGCGAGGGTAGCGATCGGCCGATTCTGCACCCGGTGGAATCGCTCATGCGGAAGATTCAGCAAGCCTACAGTTCGGCAGCGCGGTACCGCGTGTCGGATATTCTGGTTCAGAACTTGTTGGGTGCTGAAGGCATGGGCGTTTGGGGTGATGAAGTCGCCCCAGGAAGCACATCGTTCACGTTTGCGATCGAGGAAGCACTTCGGGGGCTGACCGAAAACAAGATCGTCACCCCGGAATTCGCCGAGGACCTGAAGTTTGCTCGGGACATCCGGCTCGGAACGAACGTGAGCCAGGCACGGATCGACAGTTTCGCTAAGCGCCACGGACTGGATCCAAAGAGCGATGATTTCTGGTCTATGGCTGATGTTGTCGTGATGAACACTCCGGACATCATGAATCTGATCACCCTTTGGCGGTCGGACTGGACTCCGAACCAGCAGAAGGCAACGATCGTTGTCCGCGATCGCGACGGCAAAAACCGGATGTTCTCGCTGGAAAGGAACCTTTACGAACTTGCAACGGGGATGCGACGTGAGAACCTTCCGGCGTGGCTGAACATGCTGAAAGCGTCGACGAAGATCTTCCGCGCTGGTGCTGTCAACATGAGTTCCGGATTCGGCCTATTCAACCTGATTTCGGATTACCTGACCTTCCAGAGTCGCAGTCAGTACACGGTCGGACCGAAAACCGTCCTTTCACCGATCGAGGAATTGCTTTCGGTGATGGTCTACAAGATCGGGAAATCCGTTGGATTGCCAATGGATCGATGGGCACCGACAAACAGTCTCCTGGTTGAAATGTACGAGGAGGGCGGCGGATCCCTGCAATCGCGTATCGGATACGACATCGATTCGATCGGTCGCGGCCGTCGGCGTGCAATGCGGAAACTGAAACACCGTCGTTCGCTGAGCGAAAAGCTCTTTTACGGCCCGAAAGAAACGATGATGAACGTCGTCGACCGGATGCAGGACGTTATTGCCATCTCCGACATGCCGCCGCGGTTGGCGGAAATGCGGGCGTACCTGAAGTCAAAGGGCTACACGATCAAAGGCAAGCAGATTTTTCACGAAGGGCAGCCGGTGAAAGCTCTGCCGGAACAGATCCGGATAGAAATGATGAGTGCCGGCGCCGAAGCGACCGTCAACTTCAAGCGTGGCGGGTCAACCGCTCGCGTGATCGACGTTTTCTTGCCGTTCTTCAACGCGTCGATTCAGGCACACTACCGAACGGCGAAGCAGATCAAGAACATGGGAACCGCCGAGCGGAAAAAGGAGCTTTTCAACACCATCGCCTACATGACGGCAATGATTCCAGCGGCTATTTGGTATGCCCTGGATCGTGTCGACGACGAGGATTACCAGGAATTGGAGTCGCATGACCGGGACCGATTCTTCACGTTTGGCTCCGACGGTGTGACCGACATCACCATCCCGAAGCCCCGGGACACCGCCATCGTCTTCAATCTGATCGAAGCGGCCGTCGCAAAACTGTATGAAGTTGAATTGGCCGACAAGGGAAGTGACCTGACCGACACGATGCTTCGGGACCTGAAGGGGAAAGTCTCCACCGGCGGCGGTCCTCTCCGCGGCGCTGCAGAAGTCTGGATGAATTACGACCATTTTCGGCAACGGGCGATCGAGGCGGATTACCTGAAGGGGAAGCATAAATCGCTGCGCACCTCTCCCTACACGTTGAAAATGAGCGATGAGGCGGGGTATCAGCTTGGGAAGTCGGTCGGGATGAGCCCGCTGCAATTCGAGCACTTCATGAATTCGGCCAGCGGTGGCGCGTATTCACGTTGGGGGCGATTCGCAGAAGGAACGGTCGGCGTCATTGGCGAAAAGATGGGGAATCAGGATTTGGCGGATGTCCCCAAGCGGAAGATCGGTCCGCGCGACGTGGTTCCCGGGATGCGTGCGATTTACAAAGGATTCTTCCAGTCCGGTTCGGTGAATGACGTCTACGAAGAAGCCTCGCGGTTAGAGCAGATGATCGACCTGAAGGCTTCTGAGCTTGGCGAACCCCAGAACGAAGCCGAATTGGAGGCGTACAACAAGCGGTATGCCGAAGAAATCGCCCCGATTGAACATCGATTCCACGTTCTTTCTGATGCGCAGGGCGTCATGTCGGGTATCCGAAAGGTGGAACCGAAGGAGTCTGGTGGCGCCCGGACGTTCGAATACGAGCCGTACATCAACGGCATTGCCCGGGACGCGCTCGGCCGGCCTCCGTTGGAACATTCTCCGAATCCGTTCACCACGACCGACCCGCTCCCCGAACCACTTCACAAGATGCTCGTGGCGAAGGTCAACAGGATGACGGAACCGGCAGTTGCGTTGTACGACATTCCGGCAAAAGACACGGATGAAAAGCCCTTGCGTCAGCGATTGCGTGAATACGAAGCGATGGTCAAGGCAAACCGGTTGTGGCTGATGGAACACAGCGATAGCCCGGTTATTCAGGAGGCGATCCGGAATGCCAAGGAAACGAAACGTTACAAGGATGGCGCAAAAGCGCTGCCACGACCGAAGTGGGATCCGAAAAAGGAGACCTGGGCGGAACATTCCGCAGAAATGGAAAGGTATCAGCTGTTCCAGCGACTTCGCCGGGAAAACACGCTATGATTTGCCCGCTACCTACCAGTTGAATTGGACCCGGGCGTTTTGTCCGGGTTCTTTTTTTGGGCAAAAACATTGACACGCAACTTTCGGGCTTCTAAAGTCATGCCGTCGGTGGAACGTTTTCCGCCGGCGACCTATCACTGAAATGACTCCATCGGGACCGGTGGAGTACCTTACAACCAGACTGATTACGATGATCCAAACCGTTTTTCTGAAATACTCCGAAAAACACAATCCACGTCTTCAATCAGTCGGACGTGGATTTTTTTATTCCTGTTAAGCCGCATTCATCCTGCTGGGTGAGTGCGGTTTTTTTGTTTGAACACGACCGATCAACGGCAAGTCTCCCTGTCGTCTAAGTTGTCGAGAGCAACGCGGGAACGAATGCCGGATCCACGTCCCGAGAGCATGGGGCGCCGGACAAAAAGTCGCCTTCCCGTTGGCGTGTAAACGGGTTGATGTTCCCAAAGTCGTGCTTTAGCAACTCCGGGCTTTGGTCAAAAGTCGGCCGTCAAGGAGTAGGGTACGCCCCAGGATTCAGACGGAATAAATGCGATCCTCGCCGGTATGACAAACCGGCCGAAAGCGGTGACTCGTCCCATGCGACAAGCTCTGCTAGAAGCGATTCCGGCTTATTGTCGGAGTTGCTTCTACGATGATCTGAACCCTGCAACAAACCGCTTGGAGTGGAAACGAATGGCCGGACGCAGGATCGCCTATCCGGAAACGAGCAACCCTTTCAAGTACAAAAGTCAACAATTGAAAACAGGTGAGAACCCATGTGGATTTTCGGACGGCGCCGATCGGCGGAAGAGAAAAGTTACCGTTTGTGTCGAATAGTGACATCGGCAAAGCCGTCTTCGGCTAAACCAGAAAGACGGTACAAGGCTGGCGACATCGTGAAAGTGTGGTCACTTCAGAGCTTTTATGACGGTGGTTTTATCAACGGCACGGAAGGGGTTGTTAAACAAGATCAGATCTGCGACAGCGTGATTGTTGCAGTGGAAAGGAACATGGGAGGCACCATGAAGGTTGACCTGTCCTACGAAGTGTATGAGCAGCAGCTGAAATTGGTGCATCGTCCGGAGAAGCGTTCCTCTGAGTTTCGCGAACTGATCGACCGGATCAAAACCCTGTAGCTTTCTTGTTGTCTGGGAGAAGAGATGAGCGAAGCAAAAACTTGACATCATGAGCCCGCCCGCTATTATCACCAACGCTGATCGGCAGTCGGCCAACAACTCGCCAAATAATCCAGGCCCGTCGTGTCGTGTCTTTGTGCCCTCGCACAGCCGACTGCCAAGCGACACGGCGGGCGTTTTCTAAATTGGGAATGTTGTCACATGAGTGGAAAAGAATTGAGCGGAACTGAGACGGTTGGCTGCCTGATGAGTATTTGGCAATTGCTTATCACTGGCCCAATCTGGCTGATCTTGCTTTTTCAAGTGCTCACAGCGTTGGGCGACGCTATTCCATCCTGGTCATGGGTGCTTTACTGGATTTATGTTCCAGCATGTGTACTCGGAGTGATTTCAGGCGCGTTTGGAAAGCTTTTGATGGAGAGAAAGTAGTAGCTCGCGGCGGGGAGTCGGTTGGTTGTATTCACCGTACCGACAGATAAATAACCACGAGGAAGAGATGAACGAACCGACAATCGAACTGGCAATGATCCGTTTTGCGGTTGTGTCGAAACGGTGGGATGAATCTTCCGCTGGTAATTTCCCGTACATCCAAGCGTTTCTGGCTGGATGGTGTTGTTGTGTTTGTGGGGTTGGTTACCCGGAAGTTGGACAATACCGGGATTCGTTTCGTGCTGGATGGATCGAGGCTCAGCAGGCTATCGCTATTTACGAGAGGGAAAAACGATGAGTTACCACGGTGTGTTGCTGATTCCACGGAAGGCCTGGAAGGAGCCAGCGAAGGAAATTCACGTTGAACCAAGTGACGAAATCAAGGAACTGAAGATCGCCTACGAAGCATTCCAGCGGATGCCACCGGGTAGGCGTATCAGCAATGTGTCTTGGCTTACGTCAAAACTTGTTCAAGAAAGCTAGTATTGAGTGAGAAATCGTAGTGTTCATAGTCTGGATCATTCGCCGAGTGATGACGTGGGGTGCCCATGAAGGAGATCTTTCATGGCATGAGGTGAAGCACGTTCCGCTCGACGACACAGGACTCGTGTGGGAAATGTCGAGTTGGCCACTCGATCGAGTACCGCCGCAACAGCAAGGGACGTACGGCTAGGGCAGATCGCATTCCTCGCGCCGGGGTTGGAGCGGCGTGTTAGCGAGAGAGACTGAGCCTCAGCGGTTGGACAGTCCGCGAAATTTAATGGTCCGCAAGAGCGGATAGGAGTTGGTCGACCTGAATTGTCCAAGCTGACCAGGGCAAGCAATTGCGATAGCCGCCGTGTTGATCCGTGGCCCGCGGGGAGCGGCGGCATTTTAACTAGGGAAGTAATATGAAAGCCTCTGAATTCTGCTACTGGTTGCAAGGTCACTTTGAACTGACTGAAGGGGACTCAGAGCACCCCGGCACGATGACACGCAAGCAATGCGAAACGATCAAGCGTCATTTAGCACTTGTGTTCAAGCACGAGCTAGACAAGACGCATGGCGATGAGTCGGAGCAAGCCGCGTTGAATGCGATTCACAACAGTGGCCATGATAAAGACATGATTTTTCGGTGCTGAAGTGACCGCCAGAAAACCACAACCCATACCGCCGCGATGCGGCAAGAGAGCAATAAAATGGCATCCAGAATCGATGAAAGGTGTTGGTATTCGAAAAGCACGGGCAGTAACAATTTTCGCCGTGGTGTTTTGCTTTCGTGGGGGGCTGATGGGAGCCACAACCGAAACACCGGCGGGCATATCGGTGTCGTAAAGGATGTTGCCACCGGGCAGTGTTTTTCGGTGCCTGTCAGTTGCGTTTGGTTCACGGAAGAGTCGCCAGCGGAAGTTACCGATGATCCAGAGCACGAGGAGTAGCGACCAACATTCACCGAGCAGGCACATGTTAGACGTTGAATACATTTTGAAAGTTGGAGAGCTATTAGACATGCCGGAAAACAACAACGATTCGGCTTCGGTGCAACGCATGGTTGCGACCATACCCGTGGACGAGAAAGAGCTTGCGAAACTACAACGTAAGGCCGAGAAATCAGCCGAACGATTGCAGCAGATCAAAATGCTCAATCAACGGATTGACGAATTGGATCGCAAGGTTGCAAAGCACGACAAATACGAAACGTCAGTCGAGTATTGCATCGAAACGGCAAAACACCTAATTGGTGCCGCCGAGTGTCTTGTGAAATTCAGGGAACCAACGTCCGCCGAAAAAGATTTCTTGGCCTCGTCGTAACGCCAGCGATCACCGAGTCGCGACGGTGGACCTTATTTCAATTCAACCGAACTTCGCGGCTTCGGTACAGATGGATTCAAAATGAAGACTACAGTAGCAATCGGATTAGTGTTGGCAGTGGCAAGGGTTTGGATCGGATTCAACGTTGAGCCCGAATCATTTGCGTGGTCACAAGCGTACAAGGACGTGGCCCACTTATTCATGGGCGGTCTGGCGGTGGCTTGGTGGATTAAGCGACTGCGTTGGCAATGGTGGTTGTTCTGGGCGTTGAATATCGTTGAAGTCGGGGTAGCGATCGCGAGTCGACTTTAGATCTGACTGCGACACTTCCAGATTGAACACCAACGGGGTGTTTAGAAACTGAGCACCGCTGCCCTTTTTGCGGTGCCTTCTTTTTGAGCAAAGGGACAGAAATGGAACAGAATCAGACGAAACCGTTCTCCGCCGGCGAACTGTACGCGGAGACGATGAAGTACCGGAACGCCGGTGAAATCCTTGGAATCCTCTCTCGCCGATACCGAATCGATGGTGAGAATTGGGGGTATTTGTCCAATCTAAACGACGAAAATCGCGTCGTCTCTTTCCAGTTCATGATCAGCGGAGCGTTTGTCGGCGAGCCGTTGTCACCGGACGAGATTCGGAACACTGACGGTTTGATGTCCATCGCCGAAAAGCTCCATTCGTTGGTGCCGTACTGATGCAACCACTGCGATCGGTAGAGATGGATTTTGACCTCCATCATCCTTGCGGCGACTGCCCGTTTACCAGGAACGGACCGGCAACGCACTTCGGCGTAATCACGTCGCTGCAACAATACATCGACTTGGCCAGTGATGGGTTCTTGATGCACACTTGCCACAAGACGGACAACCGGAATGGCTGCGACGGGCCCCGGAATTTCAAAGGAGACAAGCCCAAGCATTGTGCCGGTCTTCTTCACATGCAGGCCAACAACGCCTTGCCGATGAACCGTGGGTTGGCGAAGCGAGGATTTGATTGGTCCGCGATCTTAGAAGTGTCGGAAGGTAGCCCAGCGTTCAAGTCGGTCGCCGAGATGGTCGAACACTACACGCCGGCGATTTGGGCGTGGTTGCTGATGGTTTTCGACAATCCTCGCGTTTACACGTTTGAAACAATGTTCGGCGACGATCCGAAGGGCGTCCGGTATCTGGATGCCGGCGAGGGAGCGGAGTTCGTTCCGTGCTGCATTTGCGGGCAACCGGCTTCACACCTGGATCCGCAGCATCCGTACAACACGGGTTACGAAAAGTGCTCGATTTGCCATTGGGGAAACGAGACGATTGAGCAATTAATCGATTTGGTTATTGACTAGTCGCCAGAACTTGCGAGAAAAGTCCCAAAGTGGAGTGACCTCAGGTAGCTGTGAATTCGGAGACTGACAAATGATCCATGCACTTGAAGCGTTCGAAACGCGATCAAGAGACAAGACCGTGGAGTTTCAAAACGATCTTCTCTGCCGCGGACGAGCCGGGCAGCTGGCTTTCGGACTCTTCCGGGCCCAGAAACGATCGACCTTGGCGAAAACCTACCGTCGGCACAACGACCGACAATCGTCATACGACGGCAAGAACGAAGCGTTGCAATACCTCGATGCCGTTCTCTCGCGCTGGGGCGCTGCGATGAAAATCGAGTGGGGTTGGCAGGTGGATAGGAAAACGGAAGTCCACCAGCACGTTCTCTATGTCCAACTCACGGACAAGCGACAATGCAGTTTCCATTCTGGGAAGTGCTATTCGGAAAAAGCGTTCCCCGACCAGTGGATCCCGAAGCCTCCTGTTGTTGATACCGTCCTGTGGTATTGCGACGCGGTGTTGGCGCGCGTCGAACCCGGGTTGGGTCTTCGCCCGGACGACCTGATGCCATTCGGGAAACACGTTGGCAAGCCGATCGATAGCCTGGATCCGCGATACTACGATTGGCTCAATGATTGGGACGGTCTTCAACAGTGGACCTGTTTAGAGCAGGTCATGAATGGGATCGGGTTTGAAAGCGAGGATGCGATCGAACTCGACAAGCAGCTTGACGCCGTGTTGGCGCGAAGCATTTGTGATGACGGAAGTTTTTCTTAGTACGAGGAGTTGAGACGATGGCTGCAAAAATCAGACAGCAGATTGGCAAGGTTTGGATCGAAGTCGACGCGAGTACTGTTGTTGACGGTGTTCGCGAACTTGCCTTGTGGGCGGAAGTGTTCTCGGAAACCTGTTGCGGTGCGTGCAAGAGCGTCAATATCAGGCCTTTCCGCAGAACGAACAGTAACAACGATGAGTACTTCTATCTCCGTTGCATCGATTGCGACAAGCAATTGGACCTTGGTCAGCACAAAAAAGGAGACACGTTGTTCATCAAGCGTCAACCGAAGGATATTCCGCAGGGAAAGGTGACCAACGGTTGGTATCACTGGCGAGATAACCCAAATCTCAATAGCTCCAACTCTGAAAACTCAGGAGGCTTTTGAGCGATGTCTGAAGTAAAAGAACCACAACGAAAACCGTTGACCCGTGCAGAAGCCGAAGATTTGATCGGGGAGCGTATCCCCGACGACGACGGTCTGATCATCGGTGTTTCTAACCGACCACCTTCTTTCCAGGGCGACGATGGCGTTTTCCTGGTGATTTCACACCACGACAAGAAAGCCACGTACATCAAGGTTGACTGATGGACGCCAACGAGATCCAAAACAAGATGATTCGTCATCTCCAACGAAAGATTGGGAACTTTGTTATTCCCAACGTCACTCTCCTTGGAAGCACCTGGGAGAGCGACGTCGTGTTGGTGACGAAGTCTTTGTTTTGGACCGAATTCGAGATCAAAACGTCTGTTGCCGACTACAGAAAGGATTTCTTGAAGTCCGAACGTCGTTGGAAGTCCGGCAGTTTACTTAAACACGATGCGTATAGCTCAGCCGAACCGATCTTGAGCAGTCGCCAATGGACGAAACGGGAATTTATTCCGAAGCCAAAGCAGTTTTATTTCGTGACACCGGTCAGGTTGCTCAATGTCGAAGACATTCCAGCACATTGCGGGTTGATCGAGTTTGACGAAGATCACAATCGACCAATCTATCAGCGTGTCGCGCCAAGGCTGAAGAAGCCGACAAAGATCGATACAGAAACCTTATTCAACCTCGCACTAAAGGCATCAAAAAAGCGATGAGCAAGAAAGAACGAATCAAAGAACTTAAGGAAAGGGTGTTCTCCCTCGAGGGGAGATTGGCAGTGAGGGCACGTTTCCGAAAGCCTCACGAACACGCCTACGACGACTACGAACTTCGCGAAATGTTCGGTCCGTATCTCCTGGATGGTGATACCAGCGGACTGTCGCCCCGCGAATGCCGGTTGCTTGAAACAATCGAGGCTTTGAAAGAAGAGTTGTTGGATGCTCGCAATTCCGATCTGCCGTCGAAGGAGTCTCAACTACAGATTTCATCGTCCGAGCGTCTGCAGGAACTCCGCCAGATGGTTGAGCGATACAGCGGCACGCAGATTGAAACGTTTGAATTGCCGCCGGACAAACAACCTTCTGGAATCGATGACGTGACTGTGATCGATTGCGGCGCGTTTGTGGTGGGATCATGACGAGCATTACCCAAGGGCGATTTATCTTCGAGAACACTGATTACGGTGGTGACGTCGATGTTTCCATCAAACCACCGAGAATCAGCCGTTGTGCGAATTGCCCGAACACGACGGAAAATACGATCTGTGACGATTGCCGATGTGGTGGTTGTGGTCGGTTAGACATCCTCTGTGAATGTGAGAAATCAGGTGAGAAAACAACAAAGCCCCCCTACAAAACAAAAAAAGAAGGCACGGAGGTGGACACCGGAAAAGCGAAAGCGGATTAAGCAGGAAAGACAGCAAATCCTTTGCGTAATGCAGGCGATCGCGCCGTCGATGTTTGATCCCAAAAAACCGACCCCGTTGGCCGTTGGGGTCCACAGGGAGATCCGATCCCAGCTTCCAGAGGCATCGAACAAGGCGGTCGACCGGTTTCTCAGATGGTGGACAGGCCGATACGAGTACCTGAAATCTATCACCGAGTCGGGGTTTCGGTATTCAATAGAACAGCAGTTGTCGGGGCCTGTTGAGGAAAAGCACGCCAAGCAAGCCGCTGTCACAATGGGAAAGCTAGAGCAGGAATACACGCCAAAGAGTCTCCGAAAGGGCAAACGTAGATAGTTCCTGCGATTATTCGAATTCACTACACTTGACCAGTACGGTCAACGGCATGTTGTCGTTGACCGTTTTTTCGTTTGTGCACAAAGGTATTTGTGATGAGACAAAACAAGTTGTTGTCCGTGGGTCTTGGCGTCGTTCTTTGCATCATGTTGTCCGAAACGGCATTTTCGCAAATTCAAATTTCCCCGCAGACTCCTGCCCCTCTCGAAGCTGATTCGGCGCCGATCCCGATCGCGGATCCGGCTGGACCGAGCGATACTGGATCCAATGTCCTGGTATTCACCAAGACGTATGAGTCGGACCAAAGTCCCGTCCGAGAAAAGGCGATGAAGGACGTTCGCGACTTGATCAGGTCCAGCGACGTCGGGCCCCTCCGAAAAATTGGATTGTTGACGAAGCTCAGAAGGCCAGTTGTCGCCGATGCGGTATGCGATCGCGTGATTGCAAAAGCGATGGACGCTGGCGCGATCACATATACCGTGCTTGAAAATGACGATGGAACGTCTGATGTGGAGGTCAAGATTGATCAAGACTTTTGGGCGGAATTGCTCAAAATCTTACTTCCGTTAATTCTTGAATGGCTGGGGAGTTTCTAACCTTCCGATGTATGACCCTCTGATTCTGTACTACTGGATGGGCTTCGCAGCCACGTTGGCTGTTGTTTCCATCTCTTGCCTACTTTCTTGGGAGTGACCGATGAGGCTTTTGTTAGCAGTGGTTTTGATGTTGGTCGCGACGACGGCCGACGCTGCAAGGGGACGTTGGTTTGGTAGTCGCCAGGCCACGTACAATTTTGTGGCGACCGACGGGGTTCTGACCTCCGGTTGTTGTTCCAACGCGAATTGCCCGATGCTGCAATCTGCACAGGCAGCGGTGAACCGCGGTGATTCCTATGTCCGAATCGGTGGCGTAAATCATCCGATCAAGTATTTGACGACACGACCGACTGTTGCCGCGCGGCCAGTTGCCCCGCCGGTGCAATCCGTTCCAGCGGCGACAACGTCCTCAGGGGCAATGAGCCTGGTGAAGGTCCAGGTCGAGCGGACCAAGATGGTCCAGATAAAGACGGGTTGCATCAACGGCCGTTGCACGTTCAGGAACGTACCGGTAACTGAAAAGGTTTGGGTCGACCAGTGGGTTCCGGTCGCTACAAAGTCTGTAGCATCACCTCAGATTGCTACAAAGTCTGTAGCGGCGAAGGACGAGATCATCGATATCACGTTGGATTTCGCCCCAACGCCCGAGGGTGACGCGAAGATGATGGTCACGCTCGCACAGATCGGTCCGGATGACGTGGTGTACGATCTTGGCTGCGGAGACGGCCGAATACTCGAGTATGCGTCACCGTACGCTCTGATGTGCATTGGCGTCGAATCGAACCCGGAAACGTTCAAGATGGCCGTGGAGCGAACATGCGACCTGAAGAACGTCCAGATCATGGAACGCGACATTGAGGATACAAACGCTTCTGACGGCGATGTCGTGTTCCTGTTCCATTATCCAGGTACTCCGATGATGGAACGCTTGACCGATCGTCTGAAGCATTTGCGGCCTGGCGCCCGGATCGTTTCGTACCTCCACAACCATTTCGATGGGATCGACGGTTTCGAGACGGAATCGTACAAGACGCCAGGCGATTCTGAGATATTCGTAACCACCGTTGTTCCAGCGGCGGTCCCAACTACCTTCAATCTCGCATCACAGTTGGCGGCAAAATAATGTACCAAGCAACTTGGGAAGGCTTTGATCACGAAGAGTTCTTCCGGAAACCAGATCCGGAGCCGAACATCGTTTTCAGCGACGACGATCCGCCCGTTTTCCTGCCACCAGACGACGAGGAAGGCGGTGCGGTGCAAATGTCGCAGGCAGCGGCAGAAACCCGTTCGTGGCAGACTGAGCAGCCCTCAGTCGAGATTCTGGACGAAATCAACGATATGATCGCGCCGTACGCCGACACGATCGTCGTTTCGATCTGCGACACGGGTGAAAACCCCCACCAGATCATCGACAAGCCTCTGTACCACGAATCGCACGTTCCTGGGCAATCTGCCTTTGACGGGAATTCTCACGGAACGCACGTCGGTGGGACGATCGCCGGGAACAATCGCCGGTTCACCCGGTTTGTTGGATTCCAGCACGGCGTTGAAAAAGTGCTCTCGAATGGAGGTTCAGGGCAATCAAGCTGGATACTTAACGGTATCAATCACGCGAGAGAATGGCGAGGATCAGACGGATTGCAGGTCAGCATTCTCAATATGTCGCTCGGTGGAAACCAACGACACGAACCGACAATCAAAGCCCTGTATGCGTGCATCGAAGCAGGCATCATTCCGGCGATTGCTGCCGGCAACAGTGGTAACCGCGGTGTCGGTTGGCCGGCGGCGGATCCCAACCTCCCAGCGATCGCGGCTCGCGACGAGAATCGCAATATCGCTGCGTTCTCATCTCGAGGGGAAGTTTTGATCGCCGACGCTGGTGTCAACATTATGTCGGCATCCAACCAGAATCAAACTCTGATGCGTCTGATGAGCGGGACGTCAATGGCAACTCCCAACTGGGGAAACCTGATGGGCGGTGTCTTGTGTCTCCACCGGGCATCCGGCGCGCCAAACTGGCGCAACATTCGTCCGGTATTTAACCTGATGAAAGACTATGGAATCGATCTTGGGAAACCCGGATACGATCGTGACTCCGGATACGGCTATCCGGACATTGAAAAGCTGCTGACGGACATGGCTCAAAAAGGCCCCCGATTGTTGCGGAGTTACCAATTCTGATGAGAAACATGATCCTTACCCTGCTGCTGTTGGCGACGCCGAGTGCTTTTGCCGACGAATTCAAACTGGTGATCAACGGTCCCGACGAAATCAAAGTCGGAAAGATTGCCATCTTCACAACAGAAGGAACGACCGCCACGGCGTTCTACTTCATCAAGCCACGAGAGCTTGAAGACAACGTTTTCGAATGCCAGGAACGGAATCCTGGAAAGCTTATGGTGTTCCCCGACAAAGCAGGCGTTTACCGATTGATCCTTAGTGGTGTCGGTGGAAATGCAGAGGATGGATTCGCTATGAACCACATCGACAAGTATGTGAAGGTCACCGGTGCAGACATTGGTGGACCGACGCCTCCGCCTCCTCCACCGCCACCGGCCGGATTCAAACCGCTCGAGGAATTGAGTCGATCGCTTTCGACGGGCCTTGGCGACGAACAGACAAGGGCAAAGCTTGGTATGCGTTTGATGGGAGTCCAGTTCACAGGAACCCCGGAAGAAGTGGACAAGCGGATTGACCAGGTTGTCCGCCGAGTCTTGGCCGAGCGACCGCGCGACAACACGACCGACTGGGACAACGGTTGGTATTCACCGATTGTCGTGGAACTTTCCAAACTCGTCGCAAGTGGTTCGATCAAAGACCTCAGCGACCTCAAAGCAGCTGTCAAAGCGATCGCCACTGGCTTGCAAACCTAGCTTGTGGTACAACGTTTTTGCTAGAAGTACTTGGGTGAACCCCCGGCGGTGCAGTGACCGTCGGGGGTTTTTTTATCGCTTGGCAGTGGATTCCCAGTCGTGCCGAAAGCTTTTCAGTTCTTTCAGGACATCGCCAGGATTGGCGTTTTTGAAGTTCTTGTCGAACTTGTCATTGAGCAGATGGACCTTGTCGTCTAGGTCTTTCACCTGCGTGCTCAATCGTTGGATCGAAGCCGTGTTGGTGTTTTGTCCATCTTCCAACGTGGTCGATTTGTTCCGGTTTGAATAAATGAACAATCCGCCGATTACAGTGAGCACTAGAATTGCAACGTTAATTGATTTCTTTGGTGTCGTCATAGTCTTTGACATCGAACCCGATTTTCTTGAGTAATTTGGCCAACACAGAGTCGAAGATGGAATGTAGGAACCGTTCCAATTCCTTCCCCATCAGCCCGGCAGCCGACGCCACGCCGATACCAGGAACAAGCTGAGAAGTGATATCAGGGTCAATGTAAGACAGACCAGAAATGCAGATGAGGCTGAGAAACCCGGAGCAACCCACAAGGCCAAGAAGATTCCAAAGAGACTTGTAGCGAACTTGGCGAAGTGTACGAGAAAAACCGGCGCCTGCTGCAACAACGAAAAATAGGACCGCATGGAAATGCTCCGATGTGAAGGATGCTAGAAAATCGTCCATCTTTGAATGCCCCTGTTGGGTACCTTACCGCTTTTGCCCAGTGGGCGACGAAATTATGTTGTATCAGGACGTTGACCCACGTTCACCCGGGAAATTATTGTGCGGAAATCTCTTGCATTTGGATTGCCAAGTCGCAATCATCAGTCCCAGCGAGCTTTCTCGGAGTAACACAAAATGACGAAATCTTCAGTTTTGGCCCCTCAAGGGTCAAAAGAGTGGTATTTGGAACGCATGGGTTGCGTTACCGCCTCCTGTTTCTGGAAGGTGATGACCAAGGCCAGGAGCGGCGACGGAATCAGCCAAACCGCCAAGACGTACGCAAATCAGATCATTGGCGAAGTTCTCAGCGGTCGACCGGCCGAAGAAATCAAGTCGAAGTATCTTGATTGGGGCAACAAGCACGAACCCACCGCGCGAATCCAATTCCTTCTGCGATACGACACCGGCGGCAAGAAGTTGCGACTGACCGGGTTCCAGCGGCATCCGACGATCGGCAATTGCGGCGGTTCGCCTGACTTCCTTCTCGGCGATGACGAGGTCGGCGAAATCAAATGTCCGTACACGTCAGAGAAGCACATCTTCTATTGCGGATTCAGCGAGTTCACTGCCAAAACGAGCAAGGAGTATTTTTGGCAGACCCAAGGAAACATGTGGGTGACCGGTCGCAGTCGGCTTCGGTTTATCTCGTACCATCCGCTCTTTCCTCGTGAGCTTCAGATGCACGTCATCGACGTTGAACGCGACGAGGACGCCATGGACGATCTTGACGAAGAAATCCCAGCGTTTCTTGAACAGGTCAAGATCCAACTCACCAAACTTGTGGACAACGTTTGTCCTCAGATGTTCGATTCTCCAATTGTCAAAGGGTTCTTAGATGGCCAAGAAAAAAGCAGCAACGAGTGACACAACGCAGTCCAATGCAATGGAATTGCCAACGATGGAACTGTGGTCGAAGGTCTGCCGAACGCCAAAGGAAGTGCAGACGCCGATTGTGATAGACGGTCGCGACGGTGCCAAACACGAGATGACCGAAGTTGACGCTGCGTATCAGCTGAAACAGGCAACAGAGCTTTGGGGACCGTACGGGTCCACCTGGGGGCTCAAGGACTTGAGTTACGAGGTCTATTCTCACGAATCACTTGGGTTCCCGATCGTCATTATTAGCGCGGTCTTCTTTTATCCGTTGTCGATCGACGAAAAGACCAAAGAGGCAACGGTCGCGTCATTCCCGATCCTGAACGATATGAATCTGTTGCCGGGTTGCTCGACGATGAAAAGCATCGTCACCAACACCCGTTCGAAAGCGCTCTCGTGTCTCGGGTTCGCGGCAGACGTCTACAGCGATCAGGATGAATTGCCGTCGGAATCAGATTCCAAGCCTCCCGCAAAGCCAAAACGCAAGGCCCCCGCGAAGCGAAAGGGAAAGCCAGCAGAAGCGACCGGCGACGAAGGTCCGCCATGGGATGAGGGTGGTCAGGATCCGTCAGTCGAAGCCGAACCGGAAAAACAACCGGAAAAAAAACAGTCGGGTAATCAGCAGGCCAGCCCGGACACGTACATGGACGATTTTTCGCAAAAGATCAATGCTGCAACGACTATTGAGGAGGTCGACGCCATCAAAAACAAGGTGCAGGATTTGATGATTGAAGAGATCATCGACGAGGATTCTGGCGACACGCTCTTGTCTCTTTGTGAAGGACAGATTATGTCTTTAGAGGGATAGTGAATCAGTTTTTACTGACATCATGTCAGTAGCTGAAACACGGGGTTTTTGACGAATCTGTGTTTAATTCGTGTCTCCGTCGTCGAATTGGGAGTTTGCCTGTTATGTCGAAATTGCTTGAGGTTGCGATCCACAATGTCCTTGGAGTCAAGGACATTTCTTTGGACTTTCGCGGCCATCACCTGTTCTGGGTTGGTGGGAAGAATTACCAGGGCAAGTCATCCTTGCTCAGCGCACTGATGATGTGTGTTTGCGGTCCGAAGAACATGCAAGGGTATCCCGAAGTCGCGTTGCGCAACGGGAAGAAACGCGGCTCGGTCGAGTGTGTCATTGAGGGCGACGCCGAAGTGTTTGGGATCGACAACATCGGTCCCCTGGTTCTCGAACTGACGTGGTCACGACGATCGAACGGGACGATCAAAGAGAAGTTCCGTATCTACGATCAGGAGACGGGCGAGAACTCTCCGACACCGCGGTCGTTGCTCGAACGAATGTTTGCGATGAAGGCGTTGGACCCAACCACGTTCATCAACATGGAACCGAAGGCACAGGCAACGCTTGTTCAATCGTTCCTTGGGATCGACATGGAAGGGTTCGCCAAGCGTGAAAAGAAGCTTTCGGAGGAACGGACTATTTGCGGGCGCGAAGGCAAGCGGATTGCCGGCCACTTCGAATCTCTTGAAAAGCCTGCCAAGGACATCCCGGAAAAGGAAGTTGTTGTTACGGAACTGCTCGAAAAGATCGACGCGCTGGAGGAAGAAGGCAGCGTACGCGAGGACAAGGTTTCGGAGATCGAAACCAGCAAGAGGTATCTTGAAGAAGTCGAACAGGAGTCCGAGAAAACAATCCAAGAGATCAAGCGGCTGATGGACAAGAAACGCGACTTGATCCGTCAGGCCGAAGAACTCAAAGGCCATCTGGAAAACCAAGAAGCCGAATTGGAATCCATTCCCGATCACAGCGATGAGATTGTTGACCTTCGCCAGCAGATCAAGAACGCTGAGGAAACCAATCGGAAGGTTCGTGCTAAGGTCGAGTACGACAAGGCGAAGAAGGCCACCGACGGCAAGCGATCCGAGTACGTGAGTCTGTCAGAAAAAATCCAGAAGGTTCGTGAGGAACGGACCGAAGCGATCGAGAACGCGGAATGGCCGGTGGAGGGAATGGACTTCGCCGAAGACGGTTTGTTGTTGAACGGTCTTCCGCTCGGACAGGCCAGTACGTCGCAGCAGATGATTGCCGCGACGCAAATCGGGATGGCTCTGAATCCCAAACTGCGTTTGCTGATCCTCCGGCGAGGCAGCGAGCTTGACTTAGAAACGATGTCAGAACTGGAAAAGCTGGCAATTGAACGTGATTTCCAAATCATCGTCGAAGTGGTCACCAAGACCGACGAGGACGAGGAACGTTGTACGGTCGTCATTCACGAGGGACGCGTGAAGGGCGACGATGGTTTTGATGATGACGATGACACTCAGGAGAATCTGAACGATGGCTAAGAAGAAAGCAGCGAAGAAGAAAGACGACTTTATCATCCTCCCCGAATTGGAGTTGTTGATTGAAGCACACAGCGAAGACAGTTTGCTTGGCTTGGAGGAATTGATCCTCAAAGACGGCGTTGTCAATTATCCGCTTTCGATCTGGGTCTGTCCCCGAACAAAACGACGGATTCTTGTGGACGGTCACAACCGGCACAAAATCGCGACCAAACACAACATCCCGTACAAGACGATCGAGGTTTGGCCAGTCTGCAAGACGCTCGAAGACGTCAAGGCACGCATGAAGAAGGAGGCGGCAGAGCAACGAAGTTTGCCGCGAAATATCCGCGATCGCTACCGGTCGGAGTACATCATTCACGAATCGGATGTCAACGGCAGCCCGATCAGCGACCTCGTGTCGAAGATGTCAGAAGAAACCGGGATGACCGAACGTCAGATTTATCGTGGCCTGGAAAAGGCTCGGAAGATCAACACACTCATTGACTCGTGCCGGAATTCGCTCGCCGTTTCCGAGCTGTCGTGCAACATGATCGACAAGCTGTCTGCGTTGGACAAAGCATCGCAGCACGCGCTGATCGAACGCGCCGGGTATGAGAAGAAGAACATCATCGAGGAGATCCGCCGGATCACAAAGAAGCCTGGCACTCCACTCAACAAGCAGACAAAGGAGAAGGCGGATTCGCGTGAGGCGGAACGTGCTGCTCGCGAGAAAAAAAAGAAGATGTGGAAGTCTAGTTCCGATTCGCTGGCAGATACTTTCAAGCTGCTCAGCAAGACGCGGCGTGAACTGAAGGTCACGGACAAGAAATGGGGTCAGGTCCGGATCATTGTCGAGCGCCTGAACGACATTCTGGAAGGGTGGAAAGAAGATATTAAGTAGCAACCCTGGCAGCGGCGCGTTGCCGTTGCCTCCCGGCGGAACTTCCCAGTCTTGCTTTGTAAGTCTGGGAGGACCGATTAATTCCGCCGGTTTTTTGTATTCGGAGTTTACCTGTGATGAAAAATAGTGGAATAGAGTGGTGTGATAGCGCGCCAGGTGGCATAATCGCTACGACGATTCTCGCCAAATCAAGAAAACCCAATTCAATTCAGCCCAATCCACACGCAATTCTTTGGCGAGAGTCGTCGTGTGGTGCGGGCTTTTTGTTTGGAGTGAATCTGATGTCGAATCCTCGCAGGACAACACGAAAACAGAGAATCAGGGAATGGCTGTTTGGTTTTTCGTGGTGTACGGCATGCAAGTCCCTTCAGCCGCTTGAACTATTTTGTGCAGATCGGTCTCGATGGAATCAGCTTTCTTCTAAGTGCAGCGTGTGCCGATCTGGAATTGAACGGCGTGGACGGATGGAATCTTGCGACGTTGTTCACGAACGGGGGCGGTGTTTCATTGAGCCAAGGGACAATGATCCGAAGCAAGCAAGGGGGCGAGTCAATCACCTTGTAAATGTTGGGATTCTTCCAGACCCAGAAATCATCCCGTGCTCAGATTGCAATCATGTCGGATCAGATAAACGTCATGAGTACGACCACTACCTCGGGTACGCAAAAGAGAACCATGAAAAGGTGCAGGTGGTATGCACGACCTGTCATGCTAGACGTCATCAGAAAACAGAGTGCAAGAGGGGACACGAATTCAATTTAGAAAACACAGGTTTTACTTCCGAAGGACGGAGGTTCTGTAAAGAGTGTCGCAGGATTCGAGACCGCCAACGAGTCCGTCCAGAGGGATATTGGAAGTCTGTAAACAAAAGACGTAGAACAAAATCTAAAGGGGATTCAGATGTCTGATAAAACAAACATTGAATGGTGTGACTATACGTTTTCACCGTGGATGGGATGCACGAAAGTGTCACCGGCGTGCAAAAACTGTTATGCCGAGCGTGACATGGATCATCGCTTTGGAAAGGTCGCGTGGGGTCCAAACGGGACTCGCGTTGTCACGTCCGATGCGAACTGGGCGAAGCCGCTGAAGTGGAATAAAGAGATTGGGGAAAGAAATCGAAGGCGTTTAGCGGATTCGATGCAGAACCGCGATTGCATGGAACGTCCCCGTGTCTTCTGTGCGTCAATTTCCGATGTCTTCGAGGATTGGAAAGGTCCAATCCACAACCACAAGGGTGAAGTTCTTGATACTTGCCTTGGTTGTGGTGCATGGCCTTCGGATGATTGCGGTTGTCCTCATGGAGACAAAGGTCGTATTGTTCCGTTGACGATGGATGTTGTCAGGGAACGACTGTTTCGAACAATCGACGCGACACAGCATCTTGATTGGCTGCTGTTGACGAAGCGTCCGGAGAACATTCGGCGGATGTGGCATGAAGAAGTCAAAGCGGTGCTTGATGGAAATCGACTATACGATCGTCGCCATAACGTTTGGCTTGGAACCAGCGTCGAGAACCAAGAGCAGGCCGAGAAGCGGATTCCGGAATTAACGGAATGCCGGGATCTATCGCCATGCTTATTTCTTTCGTGCGAACCACTACTAGGCCCGGTTGACTTGGACTTTGCGTGTGTTCGTCGTGACATCAGTTGTATCGATTGGGTGATCGCGGGCGGAGAATCCGGACCCAACGCCCGTCCATCGCATCCGGATTGGTTCAGGTCGATTCGTGATCAGTGTGCGGCGGCTGATGTGCCGTTTCACTTTAAGCAATGGGGTGAGTATACACCCGTTGAATGCGAAGGCGGTCCGTGCACATGCACGCCAAGCGAAACTTGCGAGGATGGCGGGGTGGTTCTTGATGAACCAGACGGAGCCAGCAGGCGAATGATCCGCGTCGGCAAGAAGCGTGCCGGTCGCCTACTCGATGGTGTTGAACACAACGCGTTTCCGGGGGCATTGTCGGCTGCTTGTGGTCGACTTTTGCGGCGATCGCAGGAAGGGCAGCTTCCCGGAGAGCCAAGGAAACCGTGATGACAAAGCTCAAAGCACCCTTTCCATATTTCGGCGGAAAGGCAAATGTGGCAAAGCTTGTCTGGAAGCGGCTCGGAGATCCGGATAATTATTGCGAACCGTTCGCCGGCACAGCGGCCGTCCTCCTTCGACGTCCGAACGTTGGGAAGATCGAAACGATTAACGATCGGAATCACTTCGTCGCCAATTTCTGGCGATCGGTGCAATCGGATCCTGATTTGGTTGCCGAGTACGCCGATCACCCTGTCTCCGAAGCAGACCTACACGCGCGCCACGAGTATTTGATGCGTGGCGAAGCGTGCGAGAAGTTCCGCCGGCAGTTTGTTGTGGATCCCAAGTACTTCGATCCGGAGATTGCCGGATGGTGGGTTTGGGGGCAATGTTGCTGGATTGGCGCTGGGTGGTGTGACGACAAGGGAATGAAGGTTGATGGATCGTCACAGAAGCGAAAGGCGAACGTCGGCGACGGCAATGGAATTCACGTTCTCGGGAAGCAATTGCCGCATATTTCTGGCGATTACGGCGCGTTTGGTCGAGGCGTGGTTTCGTCGGCCGGACACAACCGAACGACGATTCAGAAAAAGCCCGCGTTAAACAACTGGAACGGCGCTGGAACTGGTGTTCATACCGATCGCCCTCAAGGCCGACCGCAACTTGGAGACGCATACGATATTGGCCGCGGAGTGAATTCGAATCGTCACCTGGGGCTTTGCCACGAGCGTCGACAGTGGCTTGTCGATTGGATGTGCGGATTGCGTGATCGCCTTCGTCTGGTCCGTGTCTGCTACGGGGATTGGAATCGGATTTGTGATTCGCCGACAACAATGACGAGGCTTGGGTTGACTGGCGTTTTCCTGGATCCGCCATACGCCAAGAATGTCAAACGCGTGACTGCCATGATTCGCGGCGAGGAAGTCCCGAAACCTCGCGCGACGAACCGCTCCAACGATCTGTATGCCGGCGACAAAACACAGGACATTGATCGGCTGGTTGCTGATGTCAATTTGTGGTGTCAGAAGTGGGGATCGGAACCAAACGCCCGTATCGCGTTGTGCGGGTATGAAGGCGAACACGACAACCTTGTGGCTGACCATGGATGGGATGTCGTGGCGTGGACGACGAACGGCGGGTACGGAAACCGTCGGGACGAAAACACAAACAAAGGGCGGGAGCGGATTTGGTTCTCTCCCGCGTGCCTTAACCCTCAGGAGATGCTTTTCTGATGAGTGAATTCAAGTTTTCAGATGACCTCTGGGCGCCCCAGTTAAACGCCTTAAAAGAAGTGAAATATCACTTAGATGAGGGTGTTCGTCGGATCATTCTTCAGTCGCCAACGGGATCCGGAAAAACGCGCATGGCTCTGGAATTGTTCCAGTGGATGAACCATCTGAAGCTCGGCGGCAATTTCTACGTCAATCGGAAGTTCCTGGTTGGGCAAACTTTCGAGCGGATGCAAGACTCTGGTTTGTGGTGCGGGGTCCGTGCGGCGGACTACGACGACAAATACGACGAGGATGCTCCGTTCCAGGTGACGTCGGTGCAGACTGAAGATCAGCGTTGCTACAAATCCTCAGTCTGGGACATGCACCACGTTGGCGACGATGGGCTGGTTGTCGTCGATGAAGGTCACATGCAAAAGACCAAGCGTATGAAAGACGTTCTCGACTTCTACGAACGGAATAACGCTCGGGTTGTGATCCTCACTGCGACGCCGATCAACATGGCAAAGTGGGCCGATGCTCTTGTTGTCTCGGCAAAAATCCACGAGTGGCGTAATTGCGGCGCGTTGGTGTTGGTCCATCCGTATTCGTGCAAGCATCCGGATCTTTCCAAGGTAGAGAAGAAACGGAATAAGGACGGTGAATTCGTGCTGTCCAACGAGCAGAAGAAATCTTTCACGCAGCACATCGTCGGCGACGTGATGTCGAAGTACGAGGAACTGACACAGGGCGGTCCGTGTTTCATGTACTGCCCTGGCGTTGCTGAATCCAAATGGCTTTCCCATCAAATGACCCTTCGCGGTCACGAGTTCATTCACGTCGATTCGACCGAATGCCGCATTGCCGGAAAGCCGTATCCTCTCAATCGCGATATGTGGAAAGACATCATCGGGATGATCGAGACGGGAAAAGCGAAAGGGCTGTCATGCCGATTCAAGCTCCGGGAAGGAATCGACATACCGGCAGCCGATCACTGCATCCTTGCGACGCCGGTTGGTTCTCTCGCGTCCTACCTTCAGATTTGCGGACGTGTTATGCGTGCTTCGCCGTCGACCGGAAAGACACACGCAATCCTGCAGGACCATGGGGCAGTGTATTGGACGCATGGTTCGCCCAACAACAACCGCGATTGGGAATCTCTGTGGCAGTTGTCGGATCATGCCGCGTCAACGCTCCACAAAACGCTGGTGGCAGAGGGCGACCAGCCAGAACCGATCCGATGCCCTGAATGCGGCCGGGAGCGCCTTCGCGGGCCTCAGTGTGAATGCGGGTACCGACACGAGAAGTCTGTCCGGGAAATCATCATGGAAGACGGCGAAATCAAGATGGTGGAAGGGAACATGATCAAGAAAAAGGTTCGCCGCAATCGGAACGACACGCAGGACAAATGGACCAACATCTACTACGGGTACAAGAACAAGAAGGTTAAACAGACTTTCTTGCAGATGGAGGCCAATTTCTTCCGGACCAACTTCTACTGGCCGGAACGCAATCTGAAGTTCATGCCGCGACGAGCGATCGACTGGAAGCAACGAGTCTGCGAAGTGCCGATGTCTGCATTGATTGGATACAACAAAGACAAGGTGGGTGAATGACGCCTCGCGAAGTCAGGTTGGCCCGCGCGATGATTCTCGATGCGATGATTCTTGGTGCGGAAATAATGCGATTGACGATCGAATCGTCTGGTGATGATCCACCGTCGACGGATGGTTTCGAGCCGTCGGAGATGATTTCCAAGACCGGCGTGAAGCTGCTGACCGCGTTAAAGAACAAAGACAAGAAATCTTTCGCCGCGGTGATGGCATCGCAGTACGGTGTCTTGGTCGGACCTCGGGAAAGGTCGCTGGATGCGATTGTCCGCACCGTCCGGTTCGTCAAAGCCGGCGAAGTGGCTCGGGAGATGGCAACGATGATCCTTGAGGAAATTGCCGAAGCTGGGACGCTGGAAGACATCACAGAACGATGGGAAGAAGCCCTACATGTACTCAAGAGAGCAACAGAACCACATGGAAACGCCGCCCAAGAAGAAACGGAAGAAGTCGGTCAGCCCGACACAGCGAACACTGAAGAAACTCCGCGATGACGGTTGCAGTCAGGTTCAGGTAGTCGAGCGTTGGTGTTCATTCACTCGCCGACGCGTTGACCTGTTCGGTTTCATCGACATCGTCGCGCTGATCCCTGGTCGTGGGATCGTCGGAATCCAATGCACGGCCGGATCATCACACCACTCTGCGAGGCTTGCCAAGATCAAGGGTAAGTGCCGTGATAGTGCGGTCAGTTGGTTGGAGTCCGGCGGCGAGATCGAAGTCTGGTCATGGCGGAAATACAAAAAAGCCGTGGATGGCAAATACGTCCGCGTGGTAATCGAACCTGTCACTTTGGAGATGCTGAGCGATGAGCAATCGGGACAAGCAAGTGGAACTGATCCGGGAACTGAATTCAAAGACCTGCCAGTGCGGAGGGACGAAAAACACTCACATGTCGTTCTGCCGGAAGTGCTATTCGTCGCTTCCAAAGGATCTAAAGAAACGGTTGTACTGCCGTATCGGAG
>Ga0070728_10000536_pt1 | contig 72661 bp, 61 predicted proteins | sample tdDd471_FD_66723 | JGI IMG/M metagenome (GOLD analysis project Ga0070728, IMG submission 66723) | Marine sediment microbial communities from the Atlantic coast under amendment with organic carbon and nitrate - tdDd47.1 | ecosystem: Environmental > Aquatic > Marine > Coastal > Sediment | place... | reverse complement strand
GGGCGCACGGTGGCAACATCGCCACCCTTGGCATGCAGCAGGGTTGAAACAAGCATTCCATGAACCTCCTCAATGGGGTCCGCTGGAGCGCTGTTCTGTCGGTCAGGCCATCAAGGTCGTTGCAGTGGTTTCCTGTCCAGGGCCGGATACGTGCAGAGCGGCCCTCCATGCGGGCCAGGTTGATCAAGACTATTCACAGACAATTGTAGTTCAGGCATACCTCGCCGACAATCAGGAGTGATCAAACTGCAAAAATAAATCAGGTCAGTATTATTGTCTTTGAGGGTTTCGTGTGCCCATCTTGCGGAATTCATTGATGATTTCACCAATGATTATTTGATACAGTTTTGACGAATTTTACCTGTTGGTATGTAGTATATCCGTCTTACTGATCGGTAGCCACATATTCCCCGACGTCAATCGATCTCGCGCTTGCGGAATTTCTCTGCTGCGGCGTCGAAGGTGCCGGACGTGGCGATCAGGGCGTTCAACTGGGTTCCCATGGCCAGTGCATCATCCCTTGGCATGGAACGCGCGGCGCGGTGCAGGGCCTTGGTCAGCTTGACGCCTTCCGGGTTGAGTGCGGCGGCGCGCGCAATGAAGCGTGTCGCCACCCGCTCCAGCTCCTCCGGCCCGTCGGCAAGTCGGTTCACCAGACCCATTTCGTACAGCCGTGCCGCGTCGATCATCTCCCCGAACAGCAGCATCTCCAGCCCCAGGCGGGAGCCGACAAGCTGCGCCAGCAGCGGCGTGTTGACGGCGGCGGGGAAACCGGAGCGCATTTCCAGCACGCCGAACTGCGCCGACCGCTCGGCAATCACGAAATCACAGCCCATGGCCAGCGTGAAACCACCCGCCACCGCATACCCCTGAACCACGGCGACGGAGGGGATGGCAAGCCGGTCAAGGCGGCGGAAGACTTCCGTCCAGGCCTCGTAGCGTTCCACGGCGGGACCGAGATTGCGGTCCTCCCCCTGGGTCAGGTCGCGCCCGGCGCAGAAATGCTCCCCCTCCCCGCGCACGGCGAGGCAGCGGACCTGATCGTCGCGGGAGATGTCGTCAACCGCCCGGGCGATGTCGGCCATCATGCCGGCGGTCATGGCGTTGCGGCTCTCCGCCCGGTCGAGGACGATGCTGGCCACGGCCCCCTCATGCTCGATGCGGATCACTTGGCCGGTCCGTGCTTCGGCGCGACGCCGTGCTCGGTGGGATGGCCCTCGTCGTCGATGGCGACAAAGACGAAATCGCCCTCCGTCACCTTGACGGTCTCCGTGCCGAACTTGCGGTGCACGATGGTCTCGATATGCACGGTGACAGAGGTCCGGCCCACCCGCTTGATGTCGGTGAACAGCGAGACCACGTCGCCGACCCGGATCGGGGCCTCGAACGTCATGGCCTCGATCGCGCGGGTGACGCAGCGGCTGTTGAGGTGGCGGGAGGCGGCGATGCCGCCGGCCATGTCCATCTGCGACAGCACCCAGCCACCGAAGATGTCGCCGTTGGCATTGCAGTCGGAGGGCATGGGGGCCGGTCGCAGGGTTGGTTCTCTGCTGCTCATTCTTCTGTCTCCTGTATCAATGGGGTCAGCATCGGGGGGCGGGCGGTGTCGCGCAAACGAAAACAGGGGGCGATCTGCCCCCTGCCTGTCGTCCGCGAGTCTGATGGTCCGGTCTCAGGCGGTCCCGCGAATGGGGTAGCCCTTTTCCTGAATGAACCTGATCCCGCGCAGGATGCTGGCGATCTCCGGCCGCGCGAAGGGCGCGTTGGAGATGTCGACGATCTGCACCTGACCCTGATCGTTGACCACGAACATGCCGGGTTCGGGGAATTCGTGGTCGGTCTCGTTCGGGCGCGGGGTCGAGACATAGAGGCCAAGCTGGTGCATCTGAGCCTTTGTCAGGCCATAGCCGACCGGGATCTTCACCCCGGTCTCGTCAGCGACAGCCTGTGCCTGCTCCTCCGAATCGCCGGACACGGCAACGACTTCAAGGCCCAGATCATCGATCTCGCCCTGCAGGGCCTCGATGCCGCTGAGATAGCGCTTGCAGATCGGGCAATGCTTGCCGCGATAGACGATCACCATGCGCCATGTGCCATTGCCGCCGAGATCAAGCGCGCCGCCGCCGAGCTTCGGCACACTGATCGCGGGCATCGCGCTGCCGGCACTGATCTTCTTACTCATGTATTGCTCCGATCTTCCGGTCAGGGCCGCATTGTCTCAGGCGGCCATTTCATCTGAAAGCGTGATGAGCTGATCGCCACCGCGACCGGCATCTGCCGCGTCACGGGCGCGCCGCAGCACACCGTCCGACAGCTTCTGCAGCGCCTTGTGCTCGATCTGGCGCACGCGCTCCTTGGTCACGCCGAGTTGCACGCCCAGTTCCTCCAGCGTCACCTTCTCGTCGTTCAGCTTCCGCTCCCGCACGATCAGCTGTTCCCGGTCGCTCAGGTCTGACAGGGCTTCCTTCAGCCAGACGCCACGGGTGGCATTGTCGCGCACGGTCACGGTCACCTCTTCCGGCGACGGGCGGTCGTCCACCAGGAAGTCGCCCCATTCGTCGGAGCCTTCCTCGCCGGCCGGGGCGTTGAGGGACTGGTCCTTGGCCGACAGGCGGTTGGCCATGGCCACGACCTCCCGCGTCGAGACCTTCAGCTTCTCGGAGATCTGGTCGCGGGCTTCCTCGGTCAGGTTGACCGCGCCGGCACCGTCGATCTGTGCCCGCAGCCGCCGCAGGTTGAAGAACAGCGCCTTCTGGGCCGCGCTGGTGCCCGACCGCACGATGGACCAGTTGCGCAGCACATATTCCTGCATGGAAGAGCGGATCCACCAGGTCGAATAGGTGGAGAAGCGCACACCCCGTTCGGGTTCAAACCGGGCGGCAGCCTGCATCAGCCCGACGCAGCCTTCCTGCACCAGATCGGCGCGCGGCAGTCCGTAGGCGCGGAAGCGACCCGCAACCGAGACCACCAGGCGCATGTAGGCGGACACCAGCTCGTGCAGGGCGCGCTCGTCACCCTCGTCACGCCAGCGCAGTGCCAGATCCTGCTCATGCTCGAAAGACAGCAGCGGCGCGGACATCGCCGTGGAAATGAACTGCTGTTCCTGCCGAACCGACTGCATTGAATTGTCATGGATCATCGTCGTCACCCGTCTTTCCGGCCCCACCCGCCAGGTCCGCCAGAACCTGGTCCCCCGGGCAGGCCATGCCTGCGACCGAACTCGCCTCTTGGCAAATTGGTTTCGCCTCGATACTTTATGCAGCGTGTTCGATAGCCACAAGCATTAATTTTCGAGTCGAAACCAAATGACCGTGAACGACGGCCAGAGTTCCAGCGAAACAGCGAAGAATGACGATCCGATGACGGGCGAGACGCCTGATCACGCGGCGCGCGTCGCTGAACTGATCGACCGCCTCGGGCGTATGACCCGGGAACTGCAGTACGTGGATGGCCTCAACCCGGCGCAATGGGAAGCGTTGCGGTATCTGAACCGGGCCAACCGCTATTCGCGCACGCCAGGCGGTGTTGCCGATTTCCTCGGCGCGACGAAGGGGACGATTTCCCAGACTGTTTCCGCGCTCGAATCAAAGGGGCTGATCGCACGCACGCCAAGTGACCGGGACAAGCGTGTCTGCCTGATCGATCTGACGGCGGAGGGGGAGCGGATGATCGCCCGCGATCCCGTGCGCTGCATCGAGACCATCGTCGGTGCCATGGATGACAGGACCGCCGCGCTGATGGTCGATGGCCTGGGTCGTCTGATGGCCAGCCTGCAGGTCGAACTCGGCTCCAAACCCTTTGGTGTCTGTGTCGCCTGCTGTCGCCACCTGGCGCCGGAAACCGGCTGCAAGAAGTCGGAGGCCGTGCCCAAGTGCGGCATGACCGGGGAGCCGCTGAAGGGCGATGCGCCGCGGCGGATCTGCGTCAATTATCTGGGCGACGCAGCCGAATAAAAGCAGAACATCCGTGCCGACCGCGTTAGGATCGGCCCATGAATGATGCGTCCTTGCCCACGCATGTCCTGCCCGGACAGTTCCACGACTGGTTTGCCCGCCGGGGCTGGCAGGCGCGACCGCATCAGGTGCGGCTGGCGGAGATCGCGGCGCGCGGTGACGATGCGCTGCTGATCGCGCCCACGGGTGGCGGCAAGACTCTGGCGGGTTTCCTGCCCAGCCTGATCGACCTGGCCGCCAGCCCCCGACCGGGCCTGCACACACTCTATGTTTCACCGCTGAAGGCGCTGACCTACGACATTGCGCAGAATCTCGATGCGCCGGTCCGGGAAATGGCGTTGCCGGTGACGCTTGAAACACGAACCGGCGACACGCCGCAGTCGAAGCGGCAGCGGCAGAAGAAGACCCCGCCGAACATCCTGCTGACCACGCCTGAACAGCTCGCGCTGCTGCTGGCGGCGCGGGAGGCGAAGCAGATGTTTCACAACCTTGGTGCCGTCATCATCGATGAGCTGCATGCCTTTGCCGATACGCGGCGCGGCGATCTGCTGGCGCTGGACCTGGCGCGGCTGAGGGCGATTTCGCCCGGCCATCGGCGGGTCGGGCTTTCGGCGACGGTGGCGGAACCGGAACGGCTGGCCCGATTCGTCGGGCTGGGACAGGAACCGGCCACCATCGTCCGCGGCCCCCCGGGTCCGAAGCCGGACGTGACGATCCTGCGGGCGGAGGGGCGGATCCCGTGGTCGGGCCATACCGCACGGCATGTCATTCCGGAGATCTATCAGGCGATCCGGGACCATCGTACCGTTCTTGTCTTCGTCAATACCCGCAGCCAGGCGGAACTGGTGTTTCAGGAGCTCTGGCGGGTGAATGACGACGTGCTCGCCATCGCGCTGCATCACGGCAGCCTGGACGTGGAACGCAGGCGCAAGGTGGAAACGGCCATGGCGCGCGGCGCACTCCGGGCCGTGGTCTGCACTTCCACGCTGGACCTCGGCATCGACTGGGGTGACGTGGATCTGGTGGTCCAGATCGGCGCACCAAAGGGTGCAGCCCGGACGTTGCAGCGCATCGGTCGCGCGAACCACCGCCTCGACGAACCCAGCAAGGCCATGTTCGCCCCCGCCAACCGGTTCGAGGAACTGGAATGCCTGGCGGCGCTGGAGGCGCTGGCCGAGGGTCAGGTGGATGCGCCGCCCGCCCGTGACGGGGCGCTGGATGTGCTGGCGCAGCATGTGCTGGGCGTCGCCTGTGGTGCACCCTTCGATGCCGATGACCTGTTCGCGGAAGTCACCTCGACCGAACCCTATCGCGCGCTGGACCGGGAGACCTTCGACCGGGTGATCGATTTCGTCGCCACCGGCGGCTACTCGCTGAAACGCTACGAGCGCTATCACCGGCTGCGCCAGACGGTGGAGGGGCTGTGGCGCGTGGCCAACCCGCGCGTGGCGCAGCAGTACCGCATGAATGTCGGCACCATCGTCGAGGCCCCGATGCTGAAGGTGCGGCTGCGTGGCGGGCGGAACCTGGGCGAGATCGAGGAATATTTCATCGAGCAGCTGAAACCCGGCGATACCTTCGTCTTCGCAGGCGAGATCGTGCGCTTCCAGTCGGTGCAGGAAACCACGGCCATCGTCGTGCGTGCGCCGGGGGAGGACGCCAGCGTCCCCAGCTATCAGGGCGGCAAGTTCCCGCTCTCGACCTTCCTGGCCGACAAGGTGCGCGCCATCCTGGCCGATCCGGGGCTGCATCCGGGCCTGTCGCCGCAGACCCGTGACTGGCTGGGCCTGCAGAGCTGGCGCTCCGTCCTGCCGCGCCCGGACGAACTGCTGGTGGAGATGTTCCCGCGCGCAAAGAAGCACTATCTGGTCGCCTACCCGTTCGAGGGGCGGCTGGCGCATCAGACACTCGGCATGCTGCTGACGCGGCGGATGGAGCGGCTGGGCCTGCGCCCGCTGGGCTTCGTCGCCAGTGACTACGCGATGGCGGTATGGTCACTGCGCCCGGTGCAGGATGTGGACGCGCTGCTGGCGCCGGACATGCTGGGGGACGATCTGGATGCCTGGCTGAACGAATCCATCCTGATGAAACGGACCTTCCGCAATGTCGCTACCATCGCCGGGCTGATCGAGCGGCGCTTTCCGGGGCAGGAGAAGTCCGGGCGGCAGATGACCATCTCGTCGGACCTGATCTATGACGTGCTGCGCGACCATGAACCCGACCACATCCTGCTGCGCGCAACGTGGGAGGATGCGGCGACCGGGTTGCTGGACGTGCGGCGACTGGGCGACATGCTGGTGCGGGTACAGGGCCGCATCGTCACCCGAAAGCTGGAGCGCATTTCCCCGCTGGCTGTCCCGGTCATGCTGGAGATCGGCAAGGAACCGGTGCTGGGCATGGCCATGGAGGATATCCTGGCGGAGGCCGCCGACGACCTGATGGCCGAGGCCTCGGTGCTGCTGTGATGGATGGCGCGATGGTGGTCAACGGTGCCCGGCTGCACCCCGATCCGACAGCGGCGCTCTGGTGGCCCGCGGAGCGGATGCTGATTGTCTCCGACCTGCACTTCGAGAAGGGATCGGCCATGGCGCGCCGGGGCCATGGGCTGCTGCCGCCCTATGACAGCGCCGCGACGCTGACCCTGCTGGAGGGGCTGATGGCGAAGTACCGCCCGGCCCGGCTGCTGGCGCTGGGTGACAGCTTTCACGATGGTGAAGCCTTCGCCCGTCTGAGCCGCGATGAAACGGATCGGCTGGCGGCACTTTCGCAACGGCAGGAGATGATCTGGATCAGCGGCAACCACGACCCCGAACCGCCCGCGCACATAGGGGGGCGGGTTCTGGCCGAATACCGGTGTGGCCCGCTGCTGTTCCGTCATGAGCCGCAGCCAGGGCGGGCAACCGGGGAAGTGGCCGGGCACCTGCACCCGAAGGCGCGGGTGCGCGGACGTGGCCGCAGTGTGCGTGCCCGCTGTTTCGTTACCGACGGGCTGCGCCTGATCGTGCCGGCCTTTGGTGCCTATACCGGTGGTCTGGATGTCATGGATGCAGCCTTCCGACCGCTCTTCCCCGGCGCGTTTCACGCATGGATGCTGCTGCGCGACCGGGTGCATCCGGTCCGTTCCTCACGGCTGGCCGGAACGCCGATGGACGCCTGAAACGGGTCAGGCGCGGCGGAAGCCGTCAGCCAGCCTGCGCGGCTGCCGCGTCTTCCTCCTCCCAGGCCGAGCGCTTGCGGTAGATCGTCTGGGGCGCAATGCCGAGCAGGGCCGCCGCGGTTCGGATGTTGCCGTCGCAGCGCGTGATTGCCCCTTCGATATACTCCCGCTCCACCGCCGCAAGCGGGCGAATCTCCGCCGACAGGGACTTGACGTCCGACGGTCGCGGGCCGGACGCGACCGGAGCAGGGGCGGAGCCGGGTGCTGCCGCCGGCGGCACCTTCGACACGGGAACACTGGGGGTGACCAGCGACAGCGGCGGCGGCAGCATCTCCGGCGTCACCTGCTCACCATCGTGCAACACGACCGTGTTCTGGATGACGTTCTGCAGTTCCCGGACATTGCCGGGCCATTCATAGGACATCAGCACGGCGGCGGTCGCCGGATCGAAGTCGCGGAACTTCCGCTTCTCCTGCTCCGCGAATTTCGCCAGAAAGACGCGGGCGATCTTGACGATGTCGTCGTCACGATCCCGGAGCGGCGGCAGGTGCAGCGGGATCACGTGCAGGCGGTAATAGAGGTCTTCCCGGAAGCGGCCTGCCTTGACCTCCATCATCGGATCCTTGTTGGTGGCGCAGATCAGGCGCACGTCGACCTTCTCCGTTACCGAGGCCCCGACCTTGCGATAGGTTTCGGTCTGGATGAACCGCAGCAGCTTGGCCTGCAGGTCCAGGTCCATCTCGCAGACCTCGTCCAGGAACAGGGTGCCGCCGTTGGCCATGGATGCCGCGCCTTCGCGTTCCCCCAGTGCCCCGGTGAAGGCACCCTTCACATGGCCGAAGATCTCGCTTTCCATCAGGTCGTGCGGGATGGCGGCGCAGTTGATGGCGATGAAGGGACCATTGCGGCGCGGGCTGCGATTCTTGATCGCTTCCGCGCAGACTTCCTTGCCGGTACCGCTCTCGCCCGTGATGAAGACCGTCGCCTTGGACGGGGCCGCAGCCTCGACAATGCGGTAGACCGCCTGCATCACCAGCGCGCTGCCGACAAACCCCTCGAACCCGTCCTTGTCGATCTCGTCGCGGTAGGTATTGACGATATCCAGCAGTTCCGTGCGCTCCAGCGCGTTCTTCAGCGTCACCTTCAGGCGGTCGGCGTTGAACGGCTTGACGATGAAGTCGGCGGCACCTGCCTGCATCGCGGTGACAGCGGTCTGTACCGACCCGTGTGCAGTGATCACGATCACCGGCAGGTCCGGATCGACTTCCTGCACGTGCCGCAGGATGTCCATGCCGTCCATGTCCGGCAGTTTCAGGTCCAGCAGGATCGCATCCGGGCGGTGTCGTTCGATATGTTCCAGCGCCGGGCGACCAAGTTCCTCGTGATGCACCTCATAGGGTTCATTCCGCAGGAACTGGATATAGCTGCGGGCGAGCGTGGGCGTATCCTCGACCAGCAGGATCTTGCTGGCACCATTTCTGCTCATGTTCTGCAACTTTCCATCAGTCAGCCGCGCAGGAACAGTGGCCTACCGGATTGAGGGTCTGGTTTGTCACTCTTACGCGGCGCGACAGACGCGACATACTGCGGTGACGCTGCTAAATTGCGTCCTCAAATGCGTTCGGTCAATATTCTTAGCAATGGTTCGGCTGCCGGAGCCGGAGAGGAAAGCCTTTCCGGTCGGTCGGGATGGGTGCGTTTCGGGCTCCTCGGCCTGGCCATCGCCGTGCTGATGGCGACGACTGTCTTCTCCATCCTGACACTTCGCCAGGAATACAATTCCAGTTCCAGCCGCTATGACAGCGTGGTCTGGGGTGCAACCCACACGCGCAGCGAACTTTCCCTGTTTCTCAGCACGCTGGACAATTACGTGCTCGGCACGGCCGGCATGTCCCAGGCAGAATTCCAGCAGCGCTTCGGCTACATGAAGCAGCGTCTGCCGACCTTCCTTGCGGCGATGCAGAGTGACAAGGGTGATGCACTCGGTGCGGGCTCCATTGCGGCCAGCATTGCCCGCACGTTCGAGGCCAATGACGGGCGGCTGATGTCGCTGCAGACAGGTGATTTCCGAAACTACAGCACGGTTCGCAAGGATCTCGTGGCGCTGTTCCAGTCGCTGCAGCAGCTGACGAACTCCACCGAACTGACGGTAACGCAATCACGGGTCGACCGGCTGGAGCCGATCTACTTCGAACTGCTGCTGTCCGCTGTCGGCACCCTGGTCGGTGCGGGGATCCTTGTCTGGTTCCTGATCCGCGAGATCAGGAGAACGCGGCGGCTCTACAGGAAGGTGGCGCGGGCGGAGGCGCGCGAAAGTGCCGCGCGCACGCAGCTGCTGGAAGCCATCGATGCCATGACGGACGGATTTGCGCTGTTCGATGCCGATGACCGGGTCATCCTGTTCAATGCCAAGTACCGTGAATATTACGCCACCAACGATGACCACATCGTCGAGGGGGAACGGTTCGAGGACATCATCCGCAAGACCGTGATCGATCGCGTCATGACCGGCGGCCAGAGTCCGGACGCATGGGTGGCCGAGCGTCTGGCGCGGCATCGCAACCCGACGGGACCGGTCGAGACGCAACTCGCCGATGGCCGCTGGCTGCTGGTGGGCGAGTTCGTGACGGAAGAAGGCGGGCGGGTCAGTGTTCACACCAACATCACCGCACAGAAGGAAAATGAAACCGCCCTGACCGAAGCCAAGGAACGCGCGGAAGACGCCAACGTCGCCAAGTCGCGGTTCCTGGCGATGATGAGCCACGAGATCCGCACGCCGATGAACGGCGTCCTCGGCATGACCAACCTGCTGATGGACACGCCGCTCAACGGGGAGCAGCGCCAGTACGCCGAGACCGTCCGGCTTTCGGGTGAGGCACTGCTGACCATCATCAACGACATTCTCGACTTCTCGAAGCTGGAGGCCGGCAGGCTGGAGCTGGAGGATGTGACCTTTGATCTGTCCGATCTGGTCGATGGCGTCACGGACCTGCTCTCCGCGCGTGCGTTCGAGCGGGGGATCGAGGCGGTTGTCATACTTGACCCGGCGATCCCCAGGACACTCACCGGTGACCCGACACGCATCCGGCAGGTCCTGCTGAACTTCGCCGGCAACGCGATCAAGTTCACGGAGACGGGCGGTGTCACGATCGATGTGACGCTATCCGGCGGGACGGAGGCTTTGCCGACGATCCGCTTCGATGTGCGCGATACCGGCATCGGCATTCCGAAGGATCGTCAGGACGCCCTCTTCCAGGAATTCACGCAGGTCGATGCGTCGACGGCCAGGCGCTATGGCGGCACGGGGCTGGGACTGGCGATCTGCAAGCGCCTCGTCGGCCTGATGGACGGCCGGATCGGTCTGGAGAGTGTCGAGGGCGAGGGCAGCACGTTCTGGTTCGAGGCATCGCTGAAACGGGCCGAGAAGCCCGCCAGCGATCCCCTCGCCAGCCTGTTGCGCATGACCGACGGGCGCTCTGTCGCAGTCCATTCCGCCAATGCGGTGCTGCGCGAGGGGCTGGCCGCGCGGGCGCGCGGGCTGGGGCTGACGGTGGCCCACCTGGCTCCGGACATGCAGCCGCCTGGGGAACCCGTGGATCACGCGATCATTGCGGGGGAGTTGGCGGATTCTTCGGAAGTTTCGGCGATCCGCGCCCTGCGCCGCATGGTCAGCGGGCAGATGCTGATTGCCATCACGCCGGCACAGCGCGGTCGTGTGGACGAGTTGCTGGCACGTGGCTTCGGCGGCTTCGTGACCCGCCCGGTGCGGCTGTTGCCGCTTGCCCGGACGCTGACAGGGCGGGATCTGGAGCATGACGCCGGTGTTGCGGCGGAAACGGAACAGGTTGGCGACGTCGCTGCCCGTGGCAGCCGCGTGCTGGTGACCGACGACAATCGCATCAACCTGCAGGTCGCCCGCGTGATGCTGGAGAAGGCGGGATATGTCGTGGACACGGCGGAGGACGGTGCAGCCGCCCTGGCCGCCGTCTCGGAGAAGCCTTTCGAACTGGTGCTGATGGACGTGCAGATGCCGGACATGGACGGGTTCGAGGCGACGGCGCGGATCCGGGCCCTTGGCGGCAACCGGGCGGCGGTGCCCATCATCGCGGTCACCGCCAACGCCATGGCGGAACATCGGGAGGAATGTCTGGCGAAGGGTATGGACGATTTCATTGCCAAGCCCTTCGACAAGGTCGAACTGCTGCAGCTCGTGTCCCGCTGGGCGCTGATCGGCGCACGCGCCACCGGGGGACCGGACCGGGGACCGGAGCGGTTGACCGAACAGGATGCAGTGCCCGATGAAACCCCAATACCAACTGTCGCGAACCCTTCAGCCACGGGCGAAGACCTGCCGGATTCCGGGGCGGCGGTCGAGCCGGAGGCGGACGGAGCCGCCCTGATCGATCAGGCCATTCTGGATCAGTTCGCCGAGGATGTGGGGGAGGATATCCTGCCCGAACTCATCACCGCCTTCATCGAGGATACCCTGCAGCGTCTGGAGGCCCTGCAGCAGCCCCCGGATGCGGCAAACCGTGAAACGCTGGGCCGGGAGGCGCACAGCCTGAAGGGCAGTGCCGGAACGGTCGGTGGCATGCGGCTGTTCGAGGCGGCGCGGGAAGCCGAGGAACTGTTCGAGCAGAACGAACTGGAGGCCGCCGGGGCAGCCGTGGCGCGTCTGGCGCCGATCGCCGAGCGAACCGTGGCCGCCTATGGCAAGATGCTGGCCGCGCGGGCTGCATGATTCGACGCACCCGCGATGGTAGGCATGGCATCAGGCTTGCTTGATTTCGACTGAATCACGGAATGTGACACCATGTCGGTGTCGCTGATGCGGTTGAGGACCAACAGAATGGACCAGATTTCGGGACGAAACAGTGCGGAGACCATCGTCTCTGACGAATCGACCGATGTTTCCGGTTTTGCGCTTCCGGCGAGCCAGGTGGAAGGCGCGGTCGATCGCGCCAACCCTGCGGAAACCGTGCAGTTGAGCGACGCCTCTGTCGGCGGCACCCTGTCGGTGCGGACCGTGGTCGGCGATGTCTTCGTCGTGCATGTCGACGGTCGCCAGGGCCCGCTGCAGAGTGGTGAACGGGTTGCCCCGGGCGACATCATCCTGACCCGGGGTGATGGCGCGGTCGAACTGGTGACAGCCGATGGTGCCGCCGCATTCTTTGACAGCGACAGCCGCATCCTGCTGGAGGCACCCGAGGAATCCGGATCCAGCGAACCGCAGTTCTTTGTCATTCAGGGCCAGTTCGCGATCGACAATACCGCGTCGACCATTGGCGGTGCGGAGGTTCTGTTCGTCCGCACGCCAGTGGCCAACCTGACCGTGCGCGGCGCGCGGGTCATTGGCAAGGCTGCGCCGGAGGCACAGGCCAATACCTTCGTGCTGCTGCCCAGCGTCAATGGTCTTGCGGCAGGTTCCGTGGCGGTGGCTACTGCAGGTGCCGTGCTGATTCTGGACCAGCCGCTTCAGGGCATGGAAGTGCTTTCCATGTTCCGCCAGCCGACACCGCTCAGTGATGTGGATGTGGATACGCTGCTGGCGGCCTTCGCGCCCGGTGTTCTGGCCTATACCGATCTGGGTGAACTGCCCGACGCCCCTGAAGTGGAAGATACCGGCGTGCTGACGCAGTTGCGCGCCGCGCTCGGCCTCGACGGTGACGGAGATGTCGAAGTCGCCGCGGGCGAGGAGATTGGTGATGCCGCCGCCGAGGAAGAGGTCATCGGCAGCATCGGCGATGATGACCTGGACGACCGCAACGAAGATGACGAACGCATCGACAATGAGGATGACGGAAACAATGGCATCATCACGTTCGATGGCGCCCAGACCTTCGATATCGCGGATGGCGACGCGACACTGATTGGTGGCGCGGGCATCGACACGCTGACGATCCTTGCCGACGCAGACCAGACGAACGTCGTGAGCGGTGAAACCGTGAACGGGCAGGCCGTGCTCAATTTCGATGTCGAGGGCAGGGAGACGCAGGTCACGCTGCAGGACGTCGAGGAGCTTGAAGTCGATCTCGGCACCGAGGGCGATCAGGTGGTGCTTGGCAACCTGACCGGCTCCGGCATTCTGGACAATACCATCGTGGTGCGTGCCGGTGACGGTGGTGACCTGGTCGACGGCTCAAACGCGGGAATAGCGCTGGAGCTGTTTGGCGGCGCCGGTGACGACACCCTGACCGGCGGCACGTCTGCCGATCTGCTGGATGCCGGCACGGGTGCCAACACGCTTTCCGGGGGTGCAGGTGACGACCGGATCGTCGGCGGGGTCGGCATCGATCGCGCGGTCTATGTCGGTGACCAGAGCGGGTTCCGGCAGACGGTCGATGACGCCAACGGCGAGATCACGCTGGCCGACACGGTCGGCGCGGAAGGCACCGATACGCTGACTGCGGAGATCGACGAGATCGATTTCAACGGAACCCTGTTCGACATTACCCAGGGTGACGCGGCGGACAACACGCTGACCGGCGATGCCAACAACAATTTCCTGGCCGGGCGGGGCGGCGATGACACGCTCTCCGGCGGGGATGGCAATGACTTCCTGACCGGTGGCAGCGGCACCGACACCGCCATCTTCAGCGGCGTCGCCCCCGGTTTCATTGCAAATGTCTCCGCCGATGGTCTGACCGTTGTCCTGCAGGATACGGTGGGGTCGGAAGGTACGGACACCCTGTCGACGGATATCGAGATCCTCGATTTCGGCGGTACGGGCCTCAACACGACATTCGGCACCGGCGGCAACGACGCCCTGACACAGGACAACGGTGGCGCGGTTGCGGTCGGCGGTGACGGCAATGACACCATCATCGGTGGCGACGGCAGCGACGTGCAGTTCGGCGGCGCGGGTCAGGACAGCCTCTCCGGTGGCGCGGGTGGCGACACGCTGCTCGGCGAGGAGGGCAATGACACCCTGACCGGCGGCAGCGGCGATGATGTCTTCTCCGGCGGCAGCGGGACGGACCTGGCGACCTTCACGACGGCGATCGAGGATGTCGTCGGACAGGCGATCGCCGACGGCTCCGGCTTCACCATCGTGACGACGGCTGAAGGCACGGACACCATCAACAATGATGTGGAGCAGGTTACCTTTGCGGCGGAAACCTTCGATCTATCCATCGCTTCCGACAATGCCGAGAACCAGACGCTGGGCGACGGCAATGACATTCATGCGGCACTCGGCGGCAACGATACCATCAGCGCCGGCGCGGGTCGGGATGCGATCCTGGCGGGCGACGGCAATGATGATGTCTCCGGCAACGCGGGCCAGGACACGCTGCTGGGTGAATCCGGCAATGACACCCTGACCGGTGGCGTCGGCAATGACGTCCTGTCAGGCGGCGATGGTGCAGCCGACCGGGTGATCTATGCCGGTGCGGTCGGCGATTTCACCTTCTCCGCGAACGACGACGGCAGCACGATCACGATCACCGACACGCTGACCGGCGACGTCGACGAAGGTACGGACCAGCTCGATGGCACTTTCGAGGAAGCACAGTTTTCCGGTGAGGCATTCGTGCTCACATCCGGCAATGCGGACGATGAAGCGCTGACGGCGGCCAATGTCCGCAGCATCATCTTCGGCGGCGGCGGAACCGACACGGTGACCGGGGGCACGGCGGCGGACCTGCTGTTTGGCGGTGCCGGGACCGACAGCGTGAGCGGCGGTGCCGGTGCGGATCAGCTTTCCGGCGATGCCGGTGATGACACCCTGGTCGGCGGTACGGGCAATGACAGCCTGGCCGGTGGTGGCGGTACCGACCGTGCCGTGATCGCCGACAGCGTGCTCAGCACTCCGGGCACCCTGGAGCGGACGATCGAGGTTGCGCCACTTGACGACGGCTCCGGCATCAGTGTCACCCAGGTGGGCTCCGGTGAGGTCGACACCCTGTTCGCGGATGTCGAGGAAGCATCCTTCGATGACGTGCTGTTCTCCGTTCAGTTGCTGGACGACACGGCCGATACCGCTGCGGCGCAGACGACCAATGATCTGATCGTTGGGCGTGGCGGAAATGACACGCTGGATGGCGGCGATGGTACGGATTTCCTGCGCGGTGACGCGGGCGACGACAGCCTGAGCGGCGGGGCCGGCAATGACACGCTGGCAGGCAATGCCGGTGACGACACCCTGAGCGGCGGTGCGGGCGACGACCGGTTCCGCTTCGACGCCAGCGACAGCGGCACCAATGTGGTCACCGGTGGCGATGGCACGGATGACGAGATCAACCTGCTGCTGGATGACGCGGCGGGCACCGCGGTCACCGTCGCGGCCTCCGGCACCGACGTGACGATACAGACCACGACGGGCGCGACGGTCCAGACCATCACGGGCGATGTCGCGGTGGAGCGCCTCGGCATCTCCGGTTCCTCCGGCAATGACACGCTGACGGTCGGTGACCTTTCCGCGACGGGGATCGGCAACCGGAATCTCCGGGCCGACCTGGAGGATGGTGACGACAGTTTCGACGGTCGCGATGCGACATCCGGCATACGTGTGCGCGGCCTGGGAGGTGACGACACACTGCGCGGTGGTTCCGGCAATGACACCCTGGACGGCGGCAATCAGAACGCCGGATCCGGCGACGTTGTCAGCTATGACCATCTGACAAGTGATCTTCTCGCCGATCTGAGCAGCCGGTTCTCGACCAGCGCCGAGTCCGGCACGGACACGCTGGATCGCCTGGAAACCGTCATTGGCGGCCAGGGCAATGACACGATCACCGGGGACGCCAGCAACAACCGCCTTGTCGGCAATGCGGGCAATGACAGCCTGACCGGCGGTGCCGGTGACGACACGCTGGCAGGTGAGGCTGGCAACGACGTGCTGAACGGCGGCGATGGGATCGACGTGATCGATTACTCCGCCATCGGTGTGGAGAACCTGACCATCACCGTGACTGACGCCACGGTGACGACGGGGGCCTTCGGCACCGACACCCTGAGCTCCATCGAAGGGATCTTCGGCGGCGCGGGCAATGATTCGCTGACCGGTGACGGCAATACCAACCGCATGAACGGCGGGGCAGGCGATGACACCATCAGCACTGCCGGTGGCAATGACACGATCATCGGCAGCACGGGCAACGACTCCCTCGATGCCGGGGATGGCAGCGATACCATCGACTATTCGACCATCACCGCCGGCGGCGTCACGGTCGATCTGACCGCGGGGACGGCTACGGTTACAGGCATCAGCGACGACACGCTGGTCGGGGTCGAGAACGTGATCGGCACCGCCCAGTCGGACAATATCTTCGGCGATGGTGAGGACAACCGGATCGAGGCACGTGCCGGAGACGATTTCATCGACGGCGGAGACGGCATCGACGACATCCTGGGCGAGGATGGCAACGACACCCTGACAGGTGGTAATGGCGCCGACAGCCTGCGCGGCGGTTTCGGCCAGGATTCGATCAATGGCGACAACGGCAATGATTTCATCCAGAGCGAGCAGGACAACGATACCGTCTCCGGCGATGACGGTGACGACACGATCTCCGGTGGTTCCGGTGCCGATCTGATCGATGGCGGCATCGGTGCCGACAGCCTGAGCGGTGATGCGGGCAACGACACCGTGCGTGGCGGGGATGGCAATGACTTCGTGACCGCACTTTCGGGTCAGAACACCCTGCAGGGCGGAGCGGGCGACGACACGATCTCGGGCGGTGACAATATCGACGAGATCTTCGGCGGCATCGGGTCGGACGAACTGACCGGCAATGAAGGCAATGACCGCTTTCGCTACGACACGCAGGGGGAGGCGGGCGACCTCATTACCGACTTCACCACCGGCAGTGACAAGTTCCTGATCGAGAGCGGTGGTTTCGCCAATGTCGGTGGCGGGGCCGCGACCCTGACGGATGGTCAGAACTTCGTCAGCCAGGCCTTCGACCTGACCAACAATCCGGGCGGTGTCGAGCTGGGTACCAGCGAGGCAACCTTCTTCTTCGACGAAAGCGACAGCCGCCTGCACTTCGACCCGGATGGCGGCAACAGCGCCAACAGCTTCGAGATCGCGCGACTGACTTCCGGCACCGTGCAGGCGACCGATTTCGAGATCCAGTAATACCGGTGATCGCTTGAATATCGGCCATCGCTTGACCTGAACCGGCATTGCCATAGTTTTGCCCGCGCCGGGCGTCCCGGCATTCTCATGAACAGGCGACAGCATGAACAACGGGCACGGTGGTCTGGGCCGCAGCGTGGCGGATGGCCTGCGGATGAGTTTCGGCTTTGCCCTGGGGGCCTTCACGTTCGGGACCGTCTATGGCTCGGCGGCACATGTGCAGGGCATGACGGACGCGCAGACGCTGGTGCTCAGTCTGACGGCCTTTGCGGGGGCTGCCCAGTTCGCGGTGCTGCCCTTCTGGACCGACCCGTTGCCCTATCTGGCCATCGCCCTGTCGGCGGGACTGGTGGCGTCCCGCAATATCCTGATGGGGCTGACGCTTGCACCGATGCTGCGCAGCATGCCGCCACTGCAGCGTTTGACCGGAATCTGGCTGCTGGTCGACGCCAGCTGGGCGCTGGCCATGCAGGAACGCAGGCGCGCGGACGTGACAATCCTCTACATGACATGTTCCATCACCCTGCTGGTTGCCTGGATGTCCGGTGTCAGTGTCGGGATCAGCCTGCCGGGTGCGCTTGACCCCCTGACCCTGAAGGCACTGGGCCAGGGCGGGATGATCTTCCTGTTCCTGATCCTGGTGATGGTGACCCGCAGCCGTATCGGTCCGGCCCTGCCCTGGCTGATTGCCGCCGCAGCCTCGGTTGCCGCCCATCGGTGGCTGGACCCGCACTATACCCTGCTGATCGGTGTGGGCGCCGGCGCGGCAGCGGGAATGATCCTGCCGGAGAAGCAGAATGACTGACCCCTGGTCGCCCTGGATTGCCATCGGGATGCTGACCGTCGTGGTCTTCGCCTCCCGCTATCTGGGCTACGCGCTGGGGTCGCGGGTGCCGGAGCAGGGGCGTCTGCGGCGTTTGCTGAGCGTCCTGCCCGGCTGTGCCATCGCCGCCGTCGTCGCACCACAGATCGCGATGATGGGCCCGTTCCAGATGGCCGCCCTGGCTCTCTCCGGTCTGGCGCTCTGGTTCACGGGCCATGTCGCCGTTGGCCTGCTGCTCGGCCTTGGCATGCTGATCGCGGGTGCGCATCTGGGGTTCTGACAGCCGGGGACTGCACGATCTCCGGCCAGACTGTCCTTGCAGCGGGGAATGGACAGGGTGTCACGAGGGTGTGATGATCCGATGAATGAATAATTGCACGCGCTTGCTTGTTAACCACACGACAGGTGCGGGATGATGGGGCGCCGTCGTGAAGGCTGCCGGGAAACCGGTGAGCCGTCGTCCGGGACGGTCGGAAATCCTTAGGAGGAATTTGATGAAGAAGATCATTCTGGCCGGCTTCGCCGCGACCGTGTTTGCAGGTGCTGCGCTGGCGGGCGCGCATGGCAGCATGTCCGACAAGCGCGTAGCCGCGATGAAGGAAATGGGTGGCGCGATGAAGGCGATCGTCGCCGTGGCAAAGGGCAATGAAGCGCCAAGCGCCGACACCGTCGCCGCCGCGAAGAAGCTGCACACACTTGCCGAGAACATTCTTCCCATGTTTCCGGAAGGCAGCATGGAATATCGCGCCAAGGCCAGCATCTGGAGTGACTGGGCCGGATTCAAGGCAGCCGACGAACGACTGATCGCGGCCTCTGCCGATCTCGTCACCGCGACCGAGACCATGGACGCGGGCAAGATCGGCGCGGCACTGAACGCCACCGGCAAGACCTGCGGTGGCTGCCACGACGATTATCGCGGCCCGAAGCCCAGCTGAGCATCGTGACCGTTCCAGGCCGAATTCTGACAGGGATGTGCAAGACCGGGCTTATGTCCGGCCTTGTTCTCCTGTTCGCTCTGTCCGTCCAGACCGCCAGCGCCCAACCGATGGTGGAGAAGGGTGAGTACCTGGTGCGCGCCGGTGGCTGCATCGCCTGTCACACGGCAAAGGACGGCGGCACCCGGTTCGCGGGTGGTCTGGGACTGGATACGCCATTCGGCACCTTCTACAGCCCCAACATCACGCCGGATCCGCAACATGGCATCGGCGGCTGGTCGGATGAGGATTTTGTCCGGGCCCTGCACGAAGGTGTCGGGCCGGAGGGTGGACGCTATTTTCCGGTCTTTCCCTACGGCAGCTACACGAAGATGACGCGGGAAGACGCGCTGGCCATCAAGGCCTATCTGTTTTCCCTGGACCCGGTGGCGCAGCCGAACCGGGAACATGATGTCAGCTTCCCCTTCTCCTGGCGGTTCATGCAGCGCGGCTGGCGCATGCTGTTCTTCGACGAGGGACGTTTCGAGCCGGATCCGGCGCAGTCGGCGGAGTGGAATCGCGGGGCCTATCTGGTGGAGGCCCTGACCCATTGCGGCGAATGCCACACCCCCCGCAACATGTTCGGCGGCATGAAGCGCGATGATTACCTGGCCGGCACGTCGGACGGGCCGGAGGGGCAGCTTGTGCCCAACATCACGCCCCACGCCACGGGTATCAGCGACTGGGGCAAGGGCGATCTGGTCGAACTGATGAAGAGCGGCATGAAACCCGACTTCGACAATGTGCAGGGGTCGATGGAAGAAGCCATCGAAGACGGTCTGAAATTCCTGACCGACGCGGATCTGCAGGCCATCGAGACCTACATCTACAGCGTGCCCGCGATTGACAACAAGGTCGTCCGCAAGAAGTAGGGGCACCACTTCCCGCCGCTTCCGGTCCGAATTCCCTTTTCGCCGCCGATGCGCTAGATCATTGCGCAGTTCACCGGCGGCAAAGGTCCTGTCCGGCAATGCGCAAACAGGGGATCAGAGAACATGTTCTATCGCGCCGACCAGCCACATGGCCTCAAGCACAATCCATTCAAGGCGCTGGTTTCGCCGCGCCCCATCGGCTGGGTCTCGACGCTCGGCAGCGACGGAACCATGAACCTCGCGCCCTTCAGCTACTTCAACGCGATCACGGATTTCCCGCCGACGGTGCTGTTCGGCTGCAATGGCCCGCATCCGGAAGGTGACATCAAGGATACGGCGGCGAATGTGCGCGACACGGGTGAGTTCGTGGTCAACATGGTGACGGCGGAGCTGAAGGATCAGATGAACGTCTCCTCGGCGCATGTCGGCCGGACGGTCAGCGAGTTCGAGCAGGCTGGCCTGACCCCTCTGCCGTCGGAACTCGTCGCCGCCCCGCGGGTCAAGGAGTCGCCGGTCAATCTGGAATGCAGGCTGGTCCAGATCATCCAGTTGCGCTCCTCCTCACCGAAGATCGTCAACAACATGGTCATCGGCGAAGTGGTCGGAATCCATATTGACGAGCGGATCATCAAGGACGGCATGATCGACATGTCGGTCTATCGTCCACTCGCCCGTCTGGGCTACATGGACTACACGATCGTGGAAGAGACCTTCTCCATGGATCGTCCTGACTAGGTTGCGCCATTCTCCGTTGGCATCACGCGCGCGCGCCCCGGGCGGTTATTCAGCCGCCTGGGCCAGACAGTGAACCTGGTCGCCCTTCGGACCCGCGCCGTTGACCGGCGCCGCATCTTCCGCATTCTCGTCGGCGAGCGCGCGGACGAGCGTGGAGATCGCGCCACGGATCGACGCATTGTCCAGCCGTCCGAAATTGCGCGCCAGGTCGATGGTCGTGCGGTTGGTGCCGCCGTGCGCCAGTTCGGTAACCGAACGGGCGGTCTCGCCTTCCAGCCCATCGAAGAAGAAACCGACGGGTGAGCCGAGCTGCCGCGCCAGCTCGTAGAGGCGGCCTGCGCTGACGCGATTTGCGCCGGTCTCGTATTTCTGGACCTGCTGATAGGAGATACCCAGCAGGCTGGCGAGGTCATGCTGTGTCATGCCCAGTTCTGCCCGGCGGCTGCGGATGCGTTCCCCGACGTGGCGGTCGATATGGCGAAGTTGGTGCATTCTGTGACCTCAGTCCTGCTTTGTGACACGAATTGCGATTCGCCGGACCAACCGGCACCGCTTTCACGAAATCACCTTCATGTGCATCAAAAGCCGTGCCGGTCTTCGCGGATTGCTTGATTTCGACAGGTCCGCGTGAGACATAGATTTCATGAAACACGTGGTTCAGGACTGGTTTTCTGCTGGGCGCATCATGCTGTTGGGCATGGTGCTGGTGCTTGCTGCGGGCTGCTCCGGTGACTCGGACAAGAAGCCGATCGCCAAGGCTCCGGAAGAGACCCCGGTGGAGGTTATCTACAATCAGGGCCTGGATGAGGTCACTGCCGGGGAGTATCAGGACGCTGCCCTGACGTTCGATCTCGTGGAACGGCAGTATCCCTATTCCGTCTGGGCCACCAAGGCGCAGCTGATGGCTGTCTTCTCGTACTACATGACCAATGATTATGACCTTGCCATCGGTGCCGCCGACCGATTCATCCGGCTGCATCCGGGCAGCCCGGATTCGGCCTATGCCCACTACATGATCGGGGTCAGCCACTATGAGCAGATCACGGATGTCGGGCGGGATCAGGGCCGTACCGTGAAGGCACTCGAATCGCTGGAGGAAGTGATCCGGCGGTTCCCGACTTCGGCCTATGCCCAGGATGCGCAGGCCAAGCTGGCCCTGACGCAGGACCATCTGGCGGGCAAGGAAATGGAAATCGGCCGCTACTACCTGCAGCGGGAGCACTATGTCGCTGCCATCAACCGGTTCCGCAATGTGGTCCGCGATTACCAGACCACCAGCCACACGCCGGAGGCGCTGCATCGCCTGACCGAGTCCTATCTTCTGCTGGGTGTCACGGACGAGGCGCAGGCAACCGCCGCCGTTCTGGGCCACAACTTTCCCAACAGTGTCTGGTACCGCGACTCCTACGCCCTGCTCTCGGGTCGGCAGCTCGCGCCGGAGGAAGATGACGAGTCGTGGATTTCCGGCATCTGGAACGCCGTCTTCTGACGGTCACACCATGCTGAGATCGCTCGCGATACGCGACATCGTTGTCTTTGACCGGCTCGACCTCAGCCTGGCGCCGGGGCTGTGTGCACTGACCGGTGAAACAGGTGCGGGCAAGTCGATCCTGCTTGATTCGCTGGGCCTCGCCCTGGGCGCGCGGTCGGAGGGGCGTCTGGTGCGGACCGGGGCGGAGCGGGGTGGCGTCACGGCGATCTTCGAACTGCCCGCCGACCATCCTGTCCGTGCCTTCCTGTCGGAGAACGATCTGCCCGATGCGGATGGGGAGGAGCTGTTCCTGCGGCGCTCGGTCGGTACCGACGGGCGCAGCCGGGCCTGGATCAACGACCACCCCGTCAGCATCAGCCTGCTCGCCGCCATCGGGGCGCAACTTGTCGAGATTCATGGCCAGGCGGCTGAGGTCGGTCTGCTGGATGCGGCCAGTCATCGCCCGATCCTGGACGCCTTTGCCGGACACGAGGCAGCGGTTGCGGCCCTGCGTCGCCAGTGGGACACCTGGCAGCAGAGTGCGGCGCGGCTGGCGGAGGCCAAGGCGGCGCTGGAGCAGGCGCGGGCGGAAGAAGACCTGTTGCGCCACACGGTCGAGGAACTGAACGAACTCGCGCCGATGGAAGGCGAAGCCGATCAGCTCGCCGAACGACGCGGTTTCATGATGCAGGTGGAGAAGATCGCGGACGCCGTCAGCGACGCGACGGCGGCGCTGGAGAAGGACGGCGGTGTGGCGGCGAAGCTGCGCACGGCGGAGCGCGCGCTGGACCGTGTGCGGGAGCAGGCGGGGGAACGGCTTGGCCCGGCGATGGAGGCCCTGGCGCGCGCCGGTGTCGAACTGGACGAGGCCGTCAACGCGATCATGTCCGTCAGTGCCGATCTGGACGCCGACCCGGCGGATGTCGATGCGGTGGAGGAGCGCCTGTTCGCGCTGCGTGCCGCCGGTCGCAAGTATCAGATCGACCCGGATGCGCTGCCTACCCTGCTGCAGGCCAGGATCGACGAACTGGCCTCCCTGGAGTGCGGCGACCGCGACCTGAGGGCGCTGGAAACGGAAACGGCTGAGCTGGCGCAGGCCTGGCGCGCGGCGGCGGAAGCGCTGAGCGAACAGCGTCAGACGGCGGCCACAGCGCTCAACAGGGCCGTGGAGGCGGAACTGGAGCCACTGCGCATGGGCGGGGCACGCTTCATCACCGACGTGGCGCCCCAGCCGGAGGGGCATTGGGGGCCGGAGGGGATGGACCGGGTTTCCTTCATGGTTGCCACCAACCCCGGTGCACGTCCCGGACCGATCGCCAAGATCGCGTCGGGGGGCGAGCTCTCGCGTTTCATGCTGGCGCTGAAGGTCGTGCTGGCGGCCACGGGGGACGCGCCGACCATGATCTTCGACGAGGTGGATCGCGGTGTCGGCGGTGCCACGGCAGACGCGGTCGGCGAACGGCTGGCGCGGCTGGCGGAAACGTTTCAGGTGCTGGTCGTCACCCATTCACCGCAGGTCGCGGCCCGCGCCGACCGGCAGTGGCTGATCGCCAAGAGCGTTGATGAAACAGCCCGCACCCGTGTCGATCCCCTGCAGGGGGATGCCCGCCGCGAGGAGATCGCCCGGATGCTCTCCGGCGCGGAGGTAACGGTCGAGGCGCGGGCCGCCGCGGATCGTCTGCTGGGGGAGAGAAACGGATGAGCGAGGTGGACACGGCGCAGGCCCGCGCGCGTCATCGCAGGCTGGCGGCGCGCATCCATGCGGCCAACAGGGCCTATTACACGGCCAGCAAGCCGCTGATGACCGATGCCGCCTATGACGCCGAGTTCCGGGAACTGCAGGCGCTGGAGGCGGAGCATCCGGAACTGCTGACCCCGGACAGCCCGAGCCAGCGGATTGGTTCCGCACCTGCCGCCGGGTTCGCCAAGGTGCGCCACGCACGCCCCATGCTGTCGCTCGGCAATGCCTTTTCCGAGGAGGATGTGGCCGAGTTCCTGAAGCGCATCCGCCGCTTCCTCAGTCTGGACGACGACACGGAACTCGCGATCTGCGCGGAGCCGAAGATCGACGGACTTTCCGCCAGCCTGCGCTACGAGAACGGCAGGCTGGTGCAGGGTGCCACCCGTGGCGACGGGCAGGAGGGAGAGGACATCACCCGCAACCTGCTGACGCTGGACGACATTCCGGAGACCCTGAAGGGCGATGCGCCTGCGGTGTTCGAGGTGCGCGGCGAAGTCTACATGTCCAAGCCCGCGTTCCAGGCCCTGAACGACAGCCAGCTGGAGGCCGGGAAGCCCGCCTATGCCAATCCGCGCAATGCCGCGTCCGGGTCGCTCCGCCAGCTCGATCCGGCGATCACCGCGCGGCGCAGGCTGAACTTCTTCGCCTATTCCTGGGGGGAGGTCGAGGCGCTGCCCGCCCGGACCCAGTCCGGTGTGCTGAAGGTGTTGGAAGGTTGGGGGTTCACGGTCAATCCGCTGACCCGGACCTGCACCCGTCTGGACGAGATCATGGCCTTCTACCGCGACGTCGAAACCCGTCGCGGGGCGCTGGACCATGACATCGACGGGGTGGTCTACAAGGTCGACCGGCTCGACTGGCAGGACAGGCTCGGCTACGTCAGCCGCAGCCCGCGCTTTGCCATCGCGCACAAGTTCCCGGCGGAGCAGGCCAGCACCATCCTGCGCGGCATCGACATCCAGGTCGGGCGCACCGGTGCCCTGACCCCCGTGGCCAGGCTGGAGCCGGTGACGGTGGGCGGTGTCGTGGTCTCCAACGCCACCCTGCACAACGAGGACGAGATCCGCCGCAAGGACGTGCGCATCGGTGACACGGTGACCCTGCAGCGCGCCGGGGACGTGATCCCGCAGATCGTCGGTGTGGTGGCGGACCGCAGACCGGCGGGGACGGAGCCTTACGTGTTCCCCGAGACCTGCCCCGTCTGCGGCAGCCATGCGGTGCGTGACGTGCGTGCCTCCGGCGAGCTGGATGTGGTGCGGCGCTGCAGCGGCGGGCTGATCTGCACCGCCCAGGCGATGGAACGGCTGAAGCACTTCGTCTCCCGCAATGCCTTCGATATCGAGGGGCTGGGCGCGAAGCAGATCGAGATGTTCTTCGCAGCCGGGGAAATCACGACACCCGCCGAGATCTTCACGCTGGAGGCCCGCAACGACGATCTGAAGCTGGAGGAACGCGACGGCTTCGGCGAGACCTCCGTGAGCAAGCTGTTCAGCGCCATCAACGAACGTCGCACGATCCCGCTGGACCGGTTCCTTTTCGCCCTTGGCATCCGCCATGTCGGCCAGACCACTGCCCGCACCCTGGCCGCGACCTACCTGTCGCTGGATGCGCTGCTGGATGCCCTGAAGGCAGCGGTGGCGGACCCGGAGGGCGAGGCTTTCGCGGAACTGGAGGGGATCGACGGCATCGGTCCGACCGTGGTGCGTGAACTGCTGGAGTTCATGGCGGAGGCGCACAACCGCACCTTCCTCGACGACCTGCTGGCGCAGCTGCGGGAGGTCGAACCCTTCGAGGCCCCGGCACAGGACAGCCCCGTCGCGGGCAAGGTGGTGGTCTTCACCGGATCACTGGAGACAATGACCCGTGACGAGGCCAAGGCCCGCGCCGAATCCCTCGGCGCCCGCGTCTCCGGCAGCGTCTCGAAGAAGACCGATATACTGGTCGCAGGACCCGGTGCCGGATCAAAGGCGAAGAAGGCCGCCGAACTGGGGATCAGGACGCTGACGGAGCAGGAGTGGCTGGAACTGATTTCCGGGACAGCCTGAGGGCCGTTCCCCCGTGGCTTACGCCGGGCGTTCAGCCGTCAGGTGCAGGCGCCAGGTGACGATGTCGTCATCGCTCTGACCGGCGTAGTCTGGATGCACCGGCGGGCGACTGTCGATGCGGAAGCGTTCGGCGTCCAGGATGCGGAAACCGGCAGTCTCCAGCTTTGCGATGATCTGCTCCGCTGGCAGGCGGTTGATGTACTGCACGTCATTTTCCAGCCAGTTGCGGAACAGGCTGTCCGAGTGCCGCAGGTAATGTTTCTTGGAGCGGCTGGGGTCGTAGTGGGCCAGATGGTCGTCCAGACCGACCTGCGCCACCAGACGCCCGCCGGGCTTGGTCACGCGGAACCAGTCGGCGGCGTTGGAATCGAAGCCGCTGGCCACCACATGCTCCAGCACATCGACTGAATAGAGCATGTCGAAATGCGCGTCCGGGTAGGGCAGCGCGCCGTTGTGGTCGATGGCGTAGTGCAGGTCCAGCGGCTCATAGGCGGACGCGAAGTCCGGCGCCGCCTCCACCCTGCCCAGACGCTCCAGCGCCCGCTCCCGCCGTTCCGGATCCAGAACCATCGCGGCAAGGCCCTTGCGGACCTGCGGCAGGGCATTGCGGAAGGCCTCGAAGGACCGGTTGTCCCAGACGTCGAAGCAATGCACTTCCGCATCGTAGAGCAGTGCCGGATAGAGGCTGTAGGCGTGCATCCAGCCGGTGCCAAGCTCCAGGAACCGGGCGGGGTCGGTGATCGGGGCCTCGGCAAGGCGATCCAGCACCCAGCCCGCACGTTCCTCCGACAGCTTGCGCTCGCCCTTGCGGTTGCCGAGCCAGCGGTAGAGGGCCTTGGTCGGGCCGGTGGCGGAGAAGGCGCGCAGCGCGGTGGCCGCAAGATAGTAGTTCATGATCCTGCGGCCCCGCGCCCGTGCATCAGCCGTCGACGTCCGCGGCGACCTTCACGCTGATCATCTTGTCGGGATAGCGCGGCGGCTCACCCGGCGCGATCGCGTCAACATAGTCCATGCCATCAACGACCTTGCCCCAGACCGTGTACTGGCCATTGAGGTGGTAGGCCCGCTGGAAGGTGATGAAGAACTGGCTGTCAGCGGAATTCGGGTCGGACGTCCGGGCCATGCCGATGACGCCCCGGTCGAACGGCACGTTCGAGAACTCGGCCCGCAGCTTCTTGCCGCTGCCGCTTGTACCCGTACCGGTGGGGTCACCCGTCTGGGCCATGAAGCCCGGAATGACACGGTGGAAGATGATGCCATCGTAGTAGCCCTCGCGGGCCAGTTCCTTGATACGGGCCACATGTGTGGGCGCCACATCGGGCATCAGCTCGACCACGACACGACCGTGCTCGAGTTCGATATAGAGTGTGTTCTCCAGATCGCGGGCGTCTGCCGCATTTGCTGCCGACATCAGTATGAGACTCCAGAAAATTGCAAGAATTCGACGCATCACATGCTCCCAAGGCAGTCTGGTCGTGATCGCGACCCGTCTGGCGGCGTTTGTAGCAATGCTCGACCATGAAGAAAACCCACGCCGGGGCATCGAAAATAGGGCATCATCGCCGCAGACACAGCGGGAACATGTTCGACCATGAAATGCTGGAACGCAAATGTGATCATGCCGGGCCGCGGAAGGGGCGGTTCGCGGTGTGTCTGCGTCCAGCGTGTGAAACAGGAACAGTGGTGGCCCCCGGGACTGCGGACCGCACTGGCCAGCTGATCATCGCGCCCGCATTGCGCGGCGTGCCCGTCCTGTTTCAAGTCCCGGAATCACCTCATGAACACAATCAATCTCGCGCTGGAACAGCGTGATCTCGTGCTGCAGTGGCCCGATGGCGCCAGCAGCCGCTTTCCCTATGTCTGGCTGCGTGACAATGACCCCGCCGAACTGCATCCCGACACGCAGGAGCGCATGTTCGAACTGCTGAGTGTCGCCGATGACACCCGCCCCGCGGCGGCTGCGGTCGAGGGCGGGGACCTTCTGTTGCAGTGGCCGGACGTGGCGGAGCCGCGACGGCTGCAGCTGGACTGGCTGCGGGCCTGTCAGCCCGGCCAGGTCCGGAACGACCCTGCCATGATCGCGCCCGAACCCTGGCCAGACGGGTTCGCGCCCGCGCGCGTGCCCGCAGCGGCATTCGACACCGATGCCGGATTGCTGGTGCAGTTGCGGGATCTGAAGCGCCATGGCCTGAGCATCGTCACCGACCTTGCCGACGATCCGGACAGCGGTGTGCGGCTGGGGCAGCGGATCGGGTTCCTGCGCCCGACGAACTTCGGCCTGACCTTCGATGTCAGATCGAAGCCGAATCCGAACAACCTCGCCTATACCGCCAGGCCGCTGCCGTTGCATACCGACCTGCCGTATCAGGAGCTTCAGCCGGGGCTGCAGTTCCTGCATTGCCTGGTCAACGGTGCCGCAGGCGGGGACTCGGTCTATGTCGACGGGCTGAACCTGCTGCGCGACCTGCGCAACCAGTACCCGGATGCGTTCGATGTGCTGCTGAACACCCAGGTGCCGTTCCGGTTCCATGACGGGGAGGCGGACATTCGCAACCGCCGCAGTGTCTTCGATCTGGATCCGATGGGATTTCCCTCCCGCCTGTCGATCAACAGCCACATCATGGATGTCATCGATCTGGAGCCCGAGCTGGCGCACCGGTGGTATGCGGGGATGCGTTGCCTGAAGCAATTGCTGGCCGATCCCGACCGGCTGGTTACCTGGCACCTGCAGCCCGGTGAGATGGCGATCTTCGACAATCGTCGGGTGCTGCATGGCCGTACCGGTTTCGATCCTTCGACCGGGGATCGCCATTTCCGGGGCTTTTATATCGATCACGGTGAACTGGATAGCCGAATCCGGGTGCTTTCGCGCATGATGGCGTGATCCGAATCAGACCCTGAACACCGGCCAACCGATCACCCTGACCGCATGAACGATCTGCCATCAGACCTGAAGATCATCCGCAACCCGCGTGCGCGGCGTCTGCGGTTGCGGCTCGACCGGCGGGAGGGGTTTCCGGTGCTGACCCTGCCGAAGGGCGTGCCGGAGCGGACAGGGCTGGCCTTCGTGCAGGAAAATCTCGACTGGATCCGCGACCGCCGGGCGGAACGGCCTGATCCCATCCCGTTCCTGCCCGGCACGCGCATCCCGTTCGGGGATCGGGAACTGCTGATCGTGCGGACACCGGATGGGCGTGGCAACACACGCCTGAAAGCCGATTGCCTGCTGGTCGGCGGCGATGAAACACATTGCAACCGGCGGGTCGCCGACTGGCTGAAGGTCCGGGCGCGGGAACGGCTGAAACAGCGATCCCTGATCCATGCGGACAGGATCGGTGAAACCGTCAGCCGGGTCCGGGTGGCCGATCAGTCGAGCCGCTGGGGCAGCTGTTCAGGTCGGGGCGTACTGTCGTTCAACTGGCGGCTGATCCTGGCCCCGGATCATGTGCTGGACTATGTCGCGGCGCATGAGGTCGCGCACCTGCGGGAAATGAACCATGGCCCGCGATTCCACGCGCTGCTGGCAACATTGCTTGCGGATCCGCGTCAGGGGGATCGCTGGCTGAGTCGCAATGGCCCGCAGCTCCGTCGCTACGGCATGGTGGCAACGGATTCCTGAACGGGGTCCAGTTCGAACTCCACCAGCGGTTCGTAGCGCGCACCCTCCGAGCCAAGGTGACTGCGGAACAGGGTGAAACCATCGACCGTGAAAGGCGGCAGATAGAGCCCGCCATGATCGGCAATGAAGCCTTCCAGCCGACCCCTTGGCGCATCCTTCAGCCGGGCGATGGTGACGTGGGGGTGAAACTTGCGGTGTTCCGCACCCAGCCCGGCGGACTGGGCCGCCTGCTCGATCTTGGCCTGCAGATGGCGCAGCGGGGCCGATGGCTCCGCCCCCACCCACAGCATCCGGGCGCGGCGGCGGTCCCCGAAGAGGCCCATGCCACTGAGCGTCAGGTCAAAGGCATTGGCGCGGATACGTGAAAGGGCGGCCACCAGATCCTCCGCCATGTCGTGCGAGGCGTCGCCGACAAAGCGCAGGGTCAGATGCAGGCTCTCCGGCGCAACCCAGCGCGCGCCGGGCAGACCGCCCTGTACCATCGTCAGGCGATCACGGACGCTCGCGGGCAGATCAAGTGCAATGAACAGGCGCATGGCAACACCCTGGGCAGTAAATGTGACATTCAGAGGATGGCGAGTACCGACTCCGGTGGCCGTCCGACCGCGGCCTTGCCATTGGCCAGCACGATGGGGCGTTCGATCAGCTTCGGCGTTGCGATCATTGCCGCAATCAGTTCGCCGTCCGAGAGGCCGGGTTCGTCCAGGCCGCCGGCCTTGTATTCCGCTTCCTTCCGGCGCATCAGGTCGCGGGGCGCAATACCCAGCTTTCCCAGGATATCGCCGAGTTCGGCGGCGGTTGGCGGTGTCTTGAGATACTCGATCACCGTTGGGGTGACACCCTTGTCCTCCAGCAGTTTCAGCGTCTCGCGGGACTTGGAGCAGCGGGGGTTGTGATAGATGGTGACAGACATTCGAAACTCTCCAGACATGAAACGCGGACTTCGGCGACAGCTTGCGCCAGGGATCAGGGGCGCAGCAGTTCGGCAACCGGGCCGGACATGCGCGCGGCGATGATGGCGGCACCCTCCGCATTGGGGTGGATGCCGTCCGACTGGTTCAGCGACGGCTCCGCCGCGACACCGTCCAGCAGGAAGGGATAGAAGGCGACCTCCGCTTTCGCGGCGACCTCGGCGAACAGCGGATTGAATTTCCCGGCATATTCGTTCCCGAGATTCGGCGGGGCCAGCATGCCCGCGACCAGAACCGGAATGTCCTTCGAGGTCAGGTTCTCGATGATGGCCATCATGTTGCGCCGGGTCTCCGCCGGATCAATGCCGCGCAGGCCGTCATTGCCGCCCAGCGCCACGATCACCAGGTCCGGCTGGCCCTGCACCGCCCAGTCCAGGCGTGACAGGCCACCAGCCGTGGTGTCACCGGAAACGCCCGCATTCTCGACCACGACATCCAGTCCGTCGGCCTGCAGCTTCTCCCCCAGCAGGCGCGGCAGTGCGGCGGACGGGGGCAGGCCGTACCCGGCGGTGATCGAATCGCCGAACATCACCACCCGCATTGACGAAGCCTTCACCGCTTGCGGACTAACAATGGACACAAACATGACCATTGTGACGAAAAGCAACAATCCGTTGATCCCCCGGGCCGCGCGGCCATATCGGGGGGAGGGTTCGCACGTGGCGGGATGCGCGGACCGCAGGGTCTGAAGCCGAGGAGAAAACACTGACATGGGCGACAGCCTCATTCGTCTGGAAGACGTTCATATCACTCTCGACGGCGCCGCAGGCGCGGTCAAGATACTCAAGGGCATCAGCCTCGACGTGGCCGCCGGAACTTCCGTGGCCGTGCTTGGCCCTTCCGGTTCCGGCAAGTCCACCCTGCTTGCCGCTGTCGGCGGACTTGAAGGTGTGACCAGCGGCAGGCTGACGGTTGCGAACAGTGACCTGACCCGGCTGGACGAGGATGGTCTGGCCCTGTTCCGTCGCCACCATGTAGGGATCGTGTTCCAGTCATTCCACCTGTTGCCGACCATGACGGCGCTGGAAAATGTCGCCGCACCCCTGGAACTGGCCGGAAAGCCCGATCCCTTCACCCGCGCGGAACGGGAACTCGCCGCAGTCGGGCTGCAGGACCGCGCCGGCCATTACCCGAGCCAGATGTCGGGCGGCGAGCAGCAGCGCGTTGCCCTGGCGCGCGCGCTGGCCGCCGATCCGGCGCTGATCCTGGCCGACGAACCGACCGGCAATCTGGACGGGGAGACCGGCGAGAAGATCACGGAACTGCTGTTCGAGGCACAGCGGGAGCGGGGGACCACCCTGTTGCTGGTGACGCATGACGAGGATCTGGCCACGCGCTGTAACCGCATCGTGCGCATCCGTGACGGTCTGATCGCCGATGACACGCTGAACAGCCACGCCACAGCGGCGGCCTGATACCCATGCACAATCTTCAGACAGCCTGGCGCATGGCGCTGCGCGATCTGCGCGGCGGTGTGGCCGGTTTCCGCATCTTCCTGTTCTCGCTGGGCCTCGGTGTTGCCGCCATTGCCGGTGTCGGATCGCTCACGTCATCGATTCTGTCCGGCCTGCAGGCGAACGGGCAGCAGATCCTGGGCGCGGACGTGGACCTGCGCCTGATCCATCGGGAACCGTCGCAGCCCGCACAGGACTGGCTTGCCGCCAACAGTGAGGCGGTATCGCGGAGCCTGACGATGCGCACCATCGTCCGCGCCACCTCTTCGGATGCGCGTACCCTGTCGGAACTGAAGGCGGTGGACGATCTCTACCCCCTCTATGGCCAGTTCAGGCTGGAAGGCGGGGGCGATCCGGCTGTTGCGCTGGGACTGGCCAATGGCCGCTATGGGGTCGTCGCCGCGCCGGAACTTGCCGACCGGCTGGACGTGCGCATCGGCGAGATCCTGCGCGTGGGTGACGCGGAGGTGGAACTGCGCGGCATCATTGCCGAGGAACCGGACCGGGCTTCCAGCGGCGCCGTCCTGCTGGGGCCGCGTCTGATGATCTCTGCGGACGCCCTGCCAGCCACCAACCTGATCCAGCCGGGCAGCATGATCTTCCGCCACTATCGGGTCAAACTGCCCCCCGGTGCGGACCTGGCTGGTTTCGTGTCAACGCTGCAGGACCGGTTCCCGGATGAAGGCTGGCGGGTGCGTGACAGCCGTCGTGGCGCACCGGGTGTCGAGAGTTTCATCGAACGGCTGCGTGTGTTCCTGATCCTTGTCGGACTGACGGCCCTGCTGGTAGGCGGTGTCGGGGTCGGCAATGCGGTCAAGGCGCATCTGGATACAAAGCGGCGCTCCATCGCCATCCTGAAGTGCCTCGGCGCGACCGGTGCTGATATCACGCGCATCTTCATGATCCAGATCCTGGTGCTCGGCACGGTCGGCATTGTTGCCGGTCTGGTCGTCGGTGGTCTGGTGCCCTTCATCGTCGGCAGCCTGCTGGCACAGGTGCTGCCCGTCGCGCCGGAGGCGAACCTGTTCGTGATGCCCCTGCTGCTGGCGACGCTCTACGGTATCCTCATCATCCTCACCTTTGCGCTCTGGCCGCTGGGTTCTGCCCGCCGGACCAGTGCCGCAAGCCTGTTCCGCGCCATGCTGGGCGATGGCGGCGAACGCCCGCCACGCAGCTTCATCATCGGCACCGTGCTGTCGCTGGCGGGCCTTGCCGGGCTGACCCTCGCCAGTTCGGACCAGCCGGAGTTCGCCGCCTATTTCGTGCTGGGTGCTGCGGGCTGCTTCGCCGTACTGTGGCTTGCCGCACAGGGTGTCATGCGTGCCGCGGCGCGGGTGAAGGGTCCGCGCAGTTCGACGTTCCGCATGGCGCTGGCCAACCTGCACCGACCGGGCGCGCCAACGGTTTCGGTCATGATCTCGCTCGGTCTGGGTGTCACGCTGCTGGCCGCCGTGGCCCTGATCGAGGGCAATGTGAAGGGCCAGGTCGACCGCCGGGTGGCGGAGGAGGCACCGGCCTTCTTCTTCATCGACATACAGCCGCATCAGCTCGATCCGTTCCTGGCCACCGCCAACGGTATCGACGGTGTCAGCAACGTGCAGACGGTGCCGACCCTGCGGGGCCGCATCACGCGTCTGAACGGCGAGATACCGGACGAGAGCAAGGTTGATCCCGGCGAGGCGTGGGTACTGCGCGGCGACCGTGGCCTGACCTATGCCGCCAACCCGCCGGAGAACAGCCCGATCGTGGAAGGTGAATGGTGGCCTGCCGACTATCAGGGCGAGCCGCTGATCAGCTTCGAGAAGGAAGCCGCCGTCGGGCTGGGTGTGGGGATCGGTGACACCATCACGATCAATGTGCTGGGCCGTGACATCACCGCCCGCATCGCCAGCCTGCGCGACATCGACTGGGGCACCTTCGCGATCAACTACCTGTTCATCTTCGATCCCGCGACCCTGGCCGGGGCGCCGCATACCCATCTCGCCACCGCCCATGCCGAGGGGGCTGCCGAACAGCAGCTCTACCGCGCCGTCACCGACCAGTTCGCCAATGTCAGCGCCATCCGGGTGAAGGAGGCGATGACCCTGTTCGACAAGATCCTGGGCCAGGTCGCGACGGCCATCCGTGCGGCCTCCGGCGTGACCCTGTTCGCGGGGATGCTGGTGCTGGCCGGGGCCATCGCGGCGGGGCACAGGCGACGGGTGCGGGAATCCGTGGTGCTGAAGGTCATCGGTGCGACCCGTGGCCAGATCCTGCGGATCAATGCCGCCGAATTCGCCGTGCTGGGCTGTATCACCGCAATCGTTGCCGCCCTTGCCGGTTCCGCCGCCGGATGGGGTGTCATCACCTTCGTCATGCAGGGCGAGTTCACCATCCTGCCTGCCCGCCTCGCCGTCGTGATCGTCGGCGCCATAGTTCTCACCACACTGCTGGGTCTGCTGGGCGCGTGGCGTGCGCTGGGCCGCAAGCCGGCCGCCGAACTCAGGGTGGAGTGACGGCGGGGAATGGGTGTAGCATCCTCCCGCTTGACCTTGGGGGAGGATGAGATGGCAACGGACAAGTCCGGATGGATGATCGGCAAGGTGCTGGCCGCGCAGGCACAGGCGCGTCCCGACAGCCCCTTCATACAGTTCGAGGATGGTGAGCCCTACAGCTACGCCGCCTCCCATCGCATGGCCAACAGCTACGGCAATGCCTACAGCGGGGCTGGCGTAGGCTTTGGCGATCATGTCGTGCTGATGCTGCACAACCGGCTGGAATATATCTGGTCATGGATCGGTCTGAGCCGCATCGGTGCGGTGACGGTGGCCGTCAACACGGCCTACAAGGGCCGTTTCCTGACCCATGTCCTGACCAACTGCCGCGCCCGCGTCGCGGTGGTGGAGCCGGAGTTCCTGGCCTGGCTGGCGGAGATCGAGGACACGGTACCCGACCTGCAGACGGTCTATGTGCCGAGCGACGGCGCCGATTTGCCGTGGCCGGAGTTCAGCCGGATCGACGTGCGCTCCTTCGACGAACTGCTGCATGGACCTGATGACGAGATCACCACCGACGTCGCCTTCAGCGATACCGGGATGATCATGTTCACCTCCGGCACCACCGGGCCGTCGAAGGGTGTGCTGATGCCGCACGGGCACCTGCACCTGTTCGGCGTCGCCATGCAGCAATCGATGCAGCTCGGCCCCGAGGACCGCTTCTTCACCTGCATGCCGCTGTTTCATGCGCAGGGCATCCTGATGCAGACCTATGGCACTGTGATTGGTGGTGGCAGCATCGTTCTGACCCGTGTCTTCCGCGCCAGCACCTGGATCGATGAGGTGCGCCGTCACAAGGCCACGGCGACGAACCTGCTCGGCGCCATGAATGATTTCGTGCTGAGCCAGCCTGCGCGCGCCGACGACGCGGACAACAGCCTGCGCATCATGTGCGCCCTGCCGGTGACGACGGAGACCATGCAGGCCCTGTCGGACCGGTTCGGCGTGAAGAAGTTCACCGAGCTGTTCGGCATGACCGAGTGCAACCTGCCGGTCTGGCGACCGTTCGATGCACCGAACGAGGCGGGGTGCTCGGGCAAGGTCTGGGAGGAGTATTTCGAGGTCATCGTTGCCCATCCCGACACGGACGAGGAAATGCCGGTGGGCGAAGTGGGCGAGATCCTGGTGCGCCCGAAGGAGCCGTTCTGTTTCATGCAGGGCTACAACGGCATGCACGACCGCACGGTGGAGACCTGGCGGAACTTCTGGTTCCACACGGGTGACGCCGGTCGCTTCGATGAACGTGGCTATCTCTGGTACATCGACCGCATCAAGGACACCATCCGCCGCCGGGGCGAGAACATCTCGTCGTTCGAGGTGGAGGCGGTGCTGCTGGAGCATGATGCCGTGCTGGAAGTGGCGGCGGTCGCCGTGAAGGCGGAACTGGGGGGCGAGGACGAGGTGCTGGCCTGCATCGTGCTGAACCCTGACGAACCCGCGCCGGAACCTGCGGACCTGCTGGATTTCTGCACCCCGCGCATGCCCTATTTCGCGGTGCCGCGCTTCATCGAGTTCATCGACGAGATCCCGAAGACCCCGTCATCGAAGATCCAGAAGAACAAGCTGCGTGAGCGTGGATTGAGCGACCAGACCTGGGACCGCGAGAAGGTCGGCTACAAGGTCCGGCGGTAGCCGCCCGGCGCGCCAGCCCGAAATTCAATGCCGCATCGGCTGCGCCGACTCACCGCCATCCCGGCCTTCCTCCGTCGAGGGGGAAGGGGGATTCGGGGTCGACCCTGGCGTGCCTTGACAGGATGCGGTGACCCGCCCCTGAAACACCGGGTTCGAATTCAGCGCCCCACGAGTGCGCTTGCCGTGGCTTCCTCGTTGGCGACATAGGCCTTCATCGCTTCCTCACCGGTCATCGCGGTGTTGGGATCCTGGCCATCGCCATGGCTGATCAGCGCCAGTGCGAACCAGCCCATGCCAGCCTTGGCAGGGCGGATTTCCTTCTCCCATGTGCCACAGGATTCGGCACCGGCAAGCAGCTTGTTGGGTGCATCGGTTTCAACGCACATGGGACGGCCCAGCCCGATCATGTCCAGCGCACCACTGGCCAGCGCCTCCTCCATGCCCTTGCGGCTGCGGAAACCGCCCGTCACCATCAGGGGCAGGCTGGTGACCTTCCGCATCTCCTCCGCATAGGTCAGGAAATAGGCTTCCCGCCGCACCGTGCTGTCGGCAACGGCCGCGCCTTCGGTGTTCTTTGATCCCATCATGCTCGGTTCTTCGTAGTTGCCGCCGGAGATTTCCAGATGGTCGATCCCGGCTTCCTCCAGCCACTGCACCACCGTCAGGCAGTCCTCGCTGCTGAAACCGCCGTTCTGGAAATCGGAGGAGTTGAGCTTGACCGAGATCGGGAACGCGGCGCCGCAGGCCTGGCGGATCGAGCGTACCACCGACAGCAGCAACCGCGCCCGGTTCTCCAGGCTGCCGCCCCATTCATCGTCGCGCTTGTTGACCAGCGGGGTGAGAAACTGACTCAGCAGATAGCCGTGGGCGGCATGGACCTGCACCCCGGTGAAACCGGTGTCCTGCGCCACCTTTGCCGTATGGGTGAAACGCTCGATCACCTCGCTTACTTCCGCAGCGGTCATGGCCCGCGGGTGGGCGAAGGCCGATTCGGGCAGCGCCAGCGGCACGGCGGACGGGGCAACGGGTGCCTCGCAGACCCGGCGGGGGGTCTGTCGGCCGGGGTGATTGATCTGCATCCAGAGATGCGTCCGGTTGGCTGTGCCCGCCGCCGCATAGGCGCGCAATCCGGCAAGCGCTGTCTCGTCCTGGGGGCCATCGATCACGACATTGCCCGGACGCTCGAGATAGCGGCGGTCGACCTGCACATTGCCCGTCACCACGACACCGGCACCGCCCCTGGCCCAGCGGCCATACAGGCTGGCGTGGCGGGCGGTGGCCCGGTTCATCCCGTCTGCCAGTCCCTCCGTCAGCGGGGCCTTGCCGAAGCGGTTCTTGACGATGGCACCGCAGGGCAGGGTGAGGGGACTGGCGAGTGTGACGGACATGGCAGGCGACCTTCGATTGTTTCAGACGTTTCCTGCTCCATACAGCCCCGCCCGCCGGGAACGGTCAATTGCGTTCCCGTCAGGGCAGGGTCGCCCGAAACCAAAGGTGCCGGATCGGCTATTGTGCGGTGGGTGGACTGGGCCGGTTCTCGCGTTTCCAGCGCTTTTCGTCTTCCGAGTCGGGCAGGGGCGGGCGATAGCCCTGGATCGACCAGAGGTCGAAGGCCGTCTCGTCGATATGAAACTCCCAGTCCAGGCCACGGTCCCTGACAAATGGCGCCAATGCCTCGTCACACTGACCGATCCACCAGGTGCGCATCTCCGGCGTTGGCAGGGTTCTGGCGATGTGGTCGATCCAGATGCGCACGAAGTTGCCGTTCGGCTCGCCACCGACATAGAAGCTGTCCGCGGCCACCGGCTGGAACACGACGCCGACGTAGAACTTCGGCAGATTGCGGTACAGCGCCGTGATCCGACGGGACAGTTCACGCTTGTCGTCAGCGGAAAAGGCGTCTGCAGGGTGATAGACTTTCCAGAGGGGCATCGGTGCACTCCATGTTCGGGCTTGATAATAATGATGATCGTCATTATTAAATCGGGTGCCGGATGATGATTGTCAAGTTGGGTGAACGAAAATGCGGATCAGCAGGGAACAGGCACAACGGAACCGGCTGCGGGTGCTCGATACGGCGTCGGAGCAGTTCCGGGTGCGCGGCTTTGACGGTATCGGTGTCGGTGACCTGATGAAGGCCGCAGGCTTTACCCATGGCGGCTTCTACAATCACTTCCCTTCGAAGGGCGCGCTGGCGGCGGAGGCGCTCGACCACGCCTGGAAGGAGATGGCGGCCCAGCGCGCCCGGGCGAAGGATCTGGAGCAGCTGCTCACCGGGTATCTTTCCCGGGCTGCGCGGAATGCGCCGGGTCGGAACTGCCCCGCCGCTGCGCTGGGCGGCGATGTCAGCCGTCAGTCGGATGCGGTGCGTGTCATCTTCGCGGAGGGGCTGGAGGAAATGATCCGGTCCGTTGCCGCACTCCTGCCCCAGCCGGATTCGGCGATCACGCGGGCCCGCGCCGTTGATCTGGTCAACCGGATGGTTGGCGCGCTGACGCTGTCCCGCGCCGTGCCTGACGGCAGTCCGCTGGCAGAGGAGATACTGCAGGCCACGCTGCAGTCGGCGCTGTCAGACGCCCGCACGTGGCACGCCGCGGCGGAACCCGGTGGCTGATTCCGTCAATTGGTGGACTGAACCGGGCGTCAGATCGCCAGGTATTCGTGCCGCAGGTCGGCGTTGTCGAGCACCTCGCGGGCAGAGCCCCGGAACACGATCTGTCCCATGTCGAGGATCAGGGCACGGTCGGCCAGCTCCAGCGCGGCAACGGCATTCTGCTCCACGATGATGGTGGTGATGCCGAGTCCCTTGATCTCCGCCACGATCTTCTCGATCTCCTGCACGATCACGGGGGCCAGCCCCTCGTAGGGTTCATCGAGCAGCAGGAGTTTCAGATCCCGGGCCAGCGCCCGCGCCACGGCCAGCATCTGCTGTTCACCACCGGACATGGTGACCGCTTCCTGCCTGCGCCGTTCGGCCAGCCGGGGAAAGTGGTCGTAGATCCGGTCGAGGGTCCAGCCGAGCGGCTTCTCGATCTGTGCCAGCTTCAGGTTCTCTTCCACGGTCAGGCCCTGGATGATCCGCCGGTCCTCCGGCACCAGACCGACACCGAGCTGGGCCGCCTGCCAATCAGCCATGGTGTGCAGCGGCTGGCCCTCCAGCCAGATCTCGCCCTCATGCAGCTGCGGGTCGTCCATGCGCGCGATGGTGCGCAGCGTCGATGTCTTGCCGGCGCCGTTCCGCCCCAGCAATGCCAGGATCTCGCCCTGCTTCACATCGAAACTGACGTCCTGAACGATGTAGCTCTCGCCGTAGTAGCTCTGCAGCCCCTGGCAGGAGAAATAGGCGTCCCCCGACTGCACCGGAGCCGTTCCGGCCTGCTTCGCCGTTGCGACATTCATGCGTGCGCCCCCCCGAGATAGGCTTCCTGCACCTTTGGATTGCCCTTGATGTCCTCCGGCTTGCCGCCGGCGATCACGGTGCCCTGGGCCAGAACGCTGATGTGGTCGGCCAGACTGAACACGACGTGCATGTCATGCTCGATCACGATCTTGGTGATGTGCGTGCCGACACGCTGCAGCAGGTCGACCGTATTGTTGGTGTCGGCCCGCGACATGCCTGCGGTCGGTTCATCCAGCAGCAGCAGCTTCGGGTCCTGGACCAGGCACATCGCCATCTCCAGACGCCGCTTGTCACCGCGAGACAGGCTGGAGGCAATGATGTCCCGTTTCTCGTGCAGGCCAACTTCCTCCAGCACCTTCTCCGCCATGTCCCGCACCTCACCGCGCGTGCCGACGGTCTTCCAGGCATTGATCCGGAAGGACCCGTCGACCTTGGCGAAGGCGGGGATCATCACGTTCTCCAGGATGCTGAGATCCGTGAAGATCTCGGGCGTCTGGAACACACGGGCGACGCCGGTCTGGTTGATCTTGTGCGGCTTGATCCCCAGCAGCGACTGGCCATTGAACATGACGCTGCCGGTATCCGGGATCAGCCTGCCGACAAAGCAGTTCAACAGGGTCGACTTGCCCGCGCCGTTGGGACCGATGATGGCATGTACCGTGCCTTCCTCGACCGAGAGGTTCACCGCATTCAGTGCCTTCAGTCCGCCGAAGGCCTTGTTCACGTCGTTGACTTCAAGAATTGCCATGTCCGTGTTCCTACTCGGCAGCCTGTTTCGCGACATTGCGCCCGGCATCGCCCTGACCACGTCTGCGATACCAGCCATGGATCCGCGCCAGCCCCTCCATCAGCCCGCCGGGCAGGAAGATGACGATCGCCATGAAGACGATACCCAGCAGCAGGCTCCAGCCCTCACCCACGAACGGACCGATGACGAACACCAGTGCGTCGTTCAGGAAATCCGGCAGGAAGGAAAAACTCTCCGCCAGCAGGCCGTCATTGTAGGAGGAGAAGATGTTCTCGAAGTACTTGATCAGCCCCGCACCCAGAATCGGGCCGACCAGCGTTCCGGCACCACCGAGAATGGTCATCAGCACGACCTCGCCGGACGCGGTCCACTGCATCCGCTCCGCCCCCGCCAGCGGGTCGGTCACCGCCAGCAGCGAACCGGCGAGACCGGCATACATGCCGGAGATGATGAAGGCTGTCAGGGCATAGGGGCGGGTGTTGAACCCCGTGTAGTTCATACGCACCTGATTGGTCTTGATGGCCCGCAGCATCATCCCGAACGGCGAACGCTGGATCCGCAGGGCGATGAAGAAGGCGATGATCAGCAGGACGCAGCAGAAATAGAAGCCCGGATAGCCACTCATCTCCAGCCCGAACAGGTTGGTGGAGGGCAGTCCCTCTGACTGCTCCACGAACATCCGGTCGAGAATGCGGGCGTCGTCCTGGCGCAATTGCAGACCCGTCTCGCCATTCGTGATCGGTGTCAGCACCGAATAGGCGAGATTGTAGGACATCTGCGCGAAGGCCAGCGTCAGGATCGAGAAATAGATGCCGGACCGTCGCAGGCTGACGAAGCCGATCAGGGCGGCGAACATGCCCGATACCATGACACCGAAGATCACCGCAGGGATGACGTTCATGGTCACCCCCTTGAACATCCAGACCGCGGCATAGGAGCCGACGCCCAGGAATGCGGCGTGACCGAAGGACAGATAGCCCGTCAGGCCGAACAGGATGTTGAAGCCGATGGCGAAGATGCCGTAGATCGCGAATTTCTGCAGCAGATCGGGATAGTTTGCGCCAACCGGCCAGGCCAGCAGGGGCATGGCCAGTGCGGCGATCGTGAAACCCGCGAACAGCAGCTTGTCGTTGCGTGAAAGACCGGCAAACATCATCAGGACTCCATGACACCCTTGCGGCCGAGCAGGCCACGGGGACGAACCAGCAGAATGACGACGGCGATCAGGTAGATGATGATCTGGTCAATGCCGGGCAGGATCGACTTCACCTCGTTCATCGATGCGAACGACTGCAGGATGCCCAGCATGAAACCGGCCAGCACCGCGCCGCCAAGCGACCCCATGCCGCCGACAACCACCACGACGAAGGACAGCACCAGGAAGTCCATGCCCATGTGATAGTCGGGTGGCAGGATCGGCGTGTACATGACACCCGCCAGACCGGCGATCACGGCGGCCATGCCGAAGACAATGGTGAAACGGCGCTGGATATTGATGCCCAGCAGGCCAACGGTTTCGCGGTCGGCCATGCCTGCGCGAACCACCATGCCGTAGGTGGTCAGGTTCAGGAACGCGAAGGCCAGGGCAATCACCACACCGGCGAAGGCGAGATAGATCAGCCGCCACCAGGGATAGACCACGGATTCACCAAGCCCGACCCAGAGGCCGACATTGGCGCTGCCTGCGATCACTTCCGGCGCAGGGGTCGGAATCGGGTTTGCGCCGAACTGTGCCTTGATCAGTTCCTGCACGACGATGGCCAGGCCAAAGGTGACCAGGATCTGTTCGGCGTGCGGGCGCTTGTAGAAGTAGCGGATCAGCCCGCGTTCCATCCCGAGGCCGATCAGCAGCATCAGCGGGATGGCGATGAGTATGGATATGGGCACGGCGTAATCGATGATCGTCGCGCCGGTATCGCCCCACCAGGCCTCCAGGTACGGGATTTCCTTGTAGGCATCGAAGAACTTGATGCTCTCGTCCTTCACCTTCTTCGAGATTGTCAGCAGGGCCTGCACCGACACGGCGCAGAACGCCCCCAGCATGAACAGCGCGCCATGGGCGAAGTTCACGACACCCAGGGTGCCGAAGATGATGGTCAGGCCCAGGGCAATCAGCGCATAGGCACCGCCCTTGTCGAGACCGTTGAGAAGCTGAAGCAGAATGACGTCCATGATCCCACCTGTCCGGAGTCAGTTCACCGTTCGGACAACCCTAACCCGCCGCAGGTCCGAAACGAAGATGGTCCGGCCATCCCGGGGAGGTGGGGTGACCGGACCAGTCCGAATTTCCGGGGTCGCCAGCAGCGGCCCCGGAAACTTCCGTGGTTCAGACCTTGTAGGGGCCCAGTTCGCCACCGAAGATGCTCGGGTCGTAGGTAACCTGCGACGCCGGAACTTCCTGCACGACCTCGAGGAGGTCGAACTGGCTGGTTGCATTCTCGTTACCGCGCACGACCAGCACATCCTTGAAGCACTGGTGGTCCTCGGCGCGATACAGGGTCTTGCCATTGCCCATGCCGTCGAACTCGAAGCCTTCCAGCGCCTTGATCACCTCGGGCGGATAGAAGGTACCGGCGCGGGCGCAGGCATCGGCGTACAGGATGGTCTGCACGTAGCAGGTGTGGGCAGCCTGCGACGGCGGGAAGCCGTATTCCTGGCCGAAGGACTTCACGAACGCCTGCGAACCGGCATCCTGCAGCGACCAGTTCCAGTTGGTCGTGCCATAGATCCCCTTGATGTTCGCGCCGGCACCCTGCGCCATCAGACGCGAGTACAGCGGAACGACGATCTGGAAGTCCTTGCCGTTGACCTGCTTGTCGCGCAGGCCGAACTGCACCGCCTGGGTCAGGGAATTGATCATGTCCTTGCCGTAGTGGTTCAGGATCAGCACGTCGGCACCGGAGTTCAGCACCGGCGTGATGTACTGCGAGAAGTCACCGGCACCCAGCGGCGTGCGGACGGCATTGACCGTCTCCCAGCCCAGGCCTTCCGTCGTGTTCTTGATCGATTCTTCCTGCGTCCAGCCCCAGGTGTAGTCGGCGGTCAGGTGATAGGCACGGCGATCCGTACCCATGACATCCTTCAGCACCGGACCCAGCGCGGCGCCGGACATGTAGGCGTTGAAGAAGTGGCGGAAGCCATAGCGCCGCTTGTCCTTGCCGGTGGTGTCGTTGGAATGGGTCAGGCCGCACATGAAGACGACGCCCATCTCCTGCGCCAGGCTCTGCTGGGCGATGGCCACACCCGACGAGGAACCGCCGGAATACATGATGACGCCATCCTTCTCGATCATCCGCTTGGCGGACGCGCGGGCGGCATCGGACTTGGTCTGCGTGTCACCCGTGACATACTCGACCTTCTTGCCCAGCACGCCGTCACCCTTCAGCATCAGCGGCTGCATGGTGTTCAGCATGCCGCCGTCACCCTCGCCATTGATGTGCTTCACGGCCAGTTCGTAGGCACGCAGCTCGTCCGCGCCCTCGTCGGCGTAGGCGCCGGTCTGCGGCACGTTGAAACCGAACTTCACGCTGGAAGCATTGCCCGGGTTGTTGCGGAACTCCTCGGCCCATGCATTGCGCACGAAGAACGTCGGTGCAATCACCGCGCCGGCACCCAGCGCCGTGCCGGCCTTCAGAATGCTGCGGCGTGACACGCCACGATCATTGATCTTGGTCATTTGAATTTCCCTCCCGGACGGGTTTTCTGGAAACGATCCCTTTTGCCCATGGCTGGTGGGCCATTGGTTGTCGTCGAGGCTACGCGGCGCTGTAAATCATGGCAATCAGGCATTGAAAGAATTGGAAAAATTTGTAAATTTCGTTCAGAAGCGCAAGTCGATACTGTAAATTCTTTACCATTTGGCAATCACAGGAGCGCCAGCATGACCGTTGCCGCGCCCATCGGAATGAAGGTCAGGACACGGCGCAAGGCCCGGGGGCTGACACAGAAGTCACTGGCGCAGAAGGTGGGCATTTCCGCGTCCTACCTGAATCTGATTGAGTCCGACCGCCGCGCGGTCGGCGGCAGCCTGTTGCAGCGGATCGCGGAGCAGCTCGGGCTGGAGCTGGCCGATCTGAGCGGGGATCAGGAGCGGCGGCTGGTGGAGCGGCTGGGCGAACTGGCGGCCGACCCTTCGATCCTGCAGCACCACATCGATCCCGGAACCGCGAACGCGCTGGTCAGCCGCCATCCCGACTGGGCCGCTGCCATGCTCAGCCTGTCGCGCTCCGTCCGCGATGCGGATCAGCAGATCACGGCACTGACCGACCGGCTCGACCAGGATCCGGCCCTGATGGAGGCGGTGCATCAGGTGCTGAACAATGCCGCCGCGGTGCGCTCCACCATGGAGATCCTGTCATCTGTGGAGGACCTGCCTGCGGAGCAGCGGGCAAGGTTCGTCGAGATCGTGATGTCACAGAGTGGCGAGCTTTCCGGTACCGCCGAACGTCTGGTCGCCCTGTTCAGTGCCGGCAATACCCGCAATCGTTCCCTCTCCCCGGCGGAGGAGGTGGACGACTTCCTGATCCAGAACCAGAGCTATTTCCCGCCGCTGGAGGATGCCGCCCGTGACCTGCGCCGCGAGATCCGGTCCTTCGGCCAGACGATCGAGGGTGCGCTGACGGCGTTCCTGGCGCAGCGGTTCGATATCTCGGTCTTCAATCGCTCCCCGGTGGAAGCGGACCTGAGCCGGTTCCGCAACCACTGCCACTACGACGAAGCCAACCGGGTGCTGATCTTTCTCGACAATGCGCCGCCCTCCACACGCCAGTTCCAGCTCGCGCGGCTGGCCTGCCAGCTGACAGCGCCGGATCTGATCGACACGGTTGCCCGGGATGACCTGCTGACCAGTGACGAGGCACGGACGCGCGCCCGCGGGGCGCTGGCGAGCTGGCTCGCCGCCGCGGCGCTGTTCCCCTACGAGACCTTCCTGGAGGATGCCGTCCGCCACCGCTACGATGTGGAACTGTTGCGCCAGCGCTTCTCGGCCAGCGTGGAGCAGATCTGTCAGCGACTGGTTTCGCTGCGCAAGCCGGGGGCGGAGGGGATACCCTTCGGTTTCCTGCGGGCCGATCCCTCGGGTCACATCAGCAAGCGCTTTCCCATTGCCGGGCTGCCCGTGCCGCGCAGTGGCAATGGCTGTCCCCTGTGGCCCTTGTACGGTGCCTTCCAGACTCCGGACCGGGTGATCCGGCAGCTGGCAGAGTTTCCGAACGGCAGCCGGTACCTGTTCATCGGACGCACCGTGCGCCACGAACCTGCCCTGTTTCACGAGGCGCCGTTCCTGCACGCGGTCATGCTTGCCTGCGACGTGGTTCATGCCGATCAGACGGTCTATGCCGACGGTCTGGACTTCGCCGCACGACACATGGCGACGCCTGTCGGGCCCAACTGCCGACTGTGTTCGCGCGGTGATTGCCTGCACCGCGGGGAGGACTCGATCCTCTATTCGCGCTGATCGCTGTACCCGCAGGACCCAGTTCTGTTCTACACTGCCTTTCAGGAACGATCCGGGCGCATCCAATGACGCCCGGGCGATCAGGGGAGGATGCCGCCGTGACGAAATCAGGGGCGGACGGAAGCGTGAAACGAATCCTCATTGCGGAGGATGAGCCGAACATCGTGGAACTGCTGAGCTTCATTCTGGAGCGCGCGGGTTGCGCCACGCGCGCGGTTACCGACGGGGAAGCGGCAATCGCCGAGATCCGGCGTGAAGCGCCGGACGTGCTGTTGCTGGACCTGATGCTGCCGAAACATGACGGCTATGCGGTGCTGAAGGCCGTGCGCGGCAGTTCCGACAATGCCGGACTGCCCGTGGTCATGCTGACCGCGAAAGGGCAGGAACGGGACCGCAAGGTGGCCGAGTCACTGGGCGTCAACGCCTTCATCACCAAACCCTTCTCGAACCAGGACGTGGTCGATCAGGTTCTGGCGCTGGCCGGGGCCGGCGCTGCAGCACGCTGATGCCGCGGCAGAAGCTGCGTGACGCAGCCTTTATCCTGCCGTTCTTCGGTCTGATCCTGATCATGCCGCCCTTCGTCGACATCTTCTTCAGCGTGCGCCTGCTTGGCGGTATTCCCGTCATCCTGCTCTATATCTTCTGTGCCTGGACGGCGCTGATCATCCTCGGCTGGGTCCTGTCGCGCCGACTGGTGACCGATACCGATACGGCGGAGCCGCGCCCTCCGATCCTGCATCCCCTGCCGCCGGAACAGCGCGATGCTGACGGCTGATGTCGTTGTCGCCATTGCGCTGGGCTATGTCGGACTGCTCTTCCTGCTGGCCTTCCTGAGTGATCGCTGGAGCCGCAAGGGCAGTCGCTGGATCAGCAATTCGCCGCTGATCTACACGCTGTCGATCTCCGTCTACTGCACGTCGTGGACATTCTATGGCGCGGTCGGGTCGGCCGCACGCAACGGGCTGGAGTTCATCACCATCTACCTGGGGCCGACGCTGGTCTTTCTCGGCTGGTGGTACCTGCTGCGAAAACTGGTTCGCATCGGACAGGTGAACCGCATTTCCTCGATCGCCGACCTGATCTCCTCGCGCTACGGGAAGAGCAACACCCTCGCTGTCATGGTCACGCTGATGGCCGTGATCGGCACCACCCCCTATATCGCGCTGCAACTGAAGGCGGTGACCACCAGTTTCCAGGTCGTCAGCGGCGGCAGTGGAGATCTGCTGGGCAACCTCTCCGGCGACGGTGCCGGGGGGATCGATCCGGCCCTGTTGGTCGCCGTCGGCATGGCCCTGTTCACGATCCTGTTCGGGACGCGCAACCTCGATGCCAACGAACAGCATCCGGGCGTCGTCGCGGCCATCGCCTTCGAGGCGCTGGTGAAGATGCTGGCTCTGCTGCTGGTCGGCCTGTTCGTGGTCTTCTCCTTTGGCGGGCTGGAGAACCTGTTCCCCGAGGAAATGAGCCGTCGCCTGCTGGAGCGGGAGAACGTCTTCGGCGGGCGCTGGGCGGTGCTGACCTTCCTGTCGGCGACGGCGATCATCTGCCTGCCGCGCGAGTTCCAGGTGACAGTGGTGGAGAACGCGCGGGAGTCACATCTGCGCACCGCCGGATGGCTGTTTCCGGCCTATCTGTTGCTGATCTGCCTGTTCATCCTGCCCATCGCCGCCGCCGGACTGACCCGGCTGCCGGAGGGCGCGAACCCGGACATGTTCGTGCTGACCGTGCCGATGGCCGCGAACCAGGAGATGCTGGCCCTGTTCGCCTTCATCGGCGGGTTCTCATCGGCCACTTCGATGGTGATTGTCGCCTGCATCGCACTGTCGATCATGATCTCCAACCACATCGTCATGCCTGTGGTGCTGCGTCTGCGCTGGCTGCGGCTCTACGACAGTGCCGACCTGAAGACGCTGGTGCTGTTCAGCCGCCGCTTCTCGATCCTGCTGATCCTCTTCCTGGGCCTGCTCTACTATCGGCTGAGCGCGCAGACGGAGGCCCTGGCCTCCATGGGCCTGATTGCCTTTGCCGGGGTGGCGCAGTTCCTGCCGAGCCTGCTGGGCGGACTCTACTGGCGTCAGGCAACGGCGCGGGGGGCGAAGCTCGGCCTGATGGGGGGCGTCGTGCTGTGGGTCTATACCCTGCTGCTGCCCAGTCTGGCGGAGGACGGCACGGTCTTCGGCGAGATCGTCAGCCATGGACTGTTCGGCTGGGAGATGCTGCGACCGGAGGCGCTGCTCGGCATGACCGGTTTCGATCCGCTGGTGCATGCCATCGTCTGGAGCCTGACGGCCAATACCGCCTTGCTGATCGCGGGATCCCTGTTCAGCGAGCAGGCACCGCTGGAACGTCTGCAGAGTGCCCTGTTCGTCGACGTCTTCCGCAACACGCCCGGCGATGAATCCCGTGCGCTGGTGCGTTCCGCCGCCATTGACGACCTGCGCCTGCTGTCGCGCCGTATCCTCGGCGCGGACGCCGCTGACCGCCAGTTCCGAGACTTTGCCCTGCGGCAGGGGCGCGATGACGGTGTGCCGGTCGCGGACACGGCCTTCATCACCCATCTGGAGCGCCAGATCGGTGGCAATGTCGGCGCCGCCTCCGCCCGCGTCATGATCTCGGAGGTGGTGTCGGGGGAGACGATCAGCCTCGACGAGATCATCCGCATGGTCGACGAGACCCAGCAGGTGATCGAATACAGCCAGGCGCTGGAGGCCAATTCCCGGACGCTGGAACAGACAGCGGCACAGTTGCGCCAGGCCAACCAGCGCCTGATGCGGCTGGATACGGAAAAGGACGATTTTCTCAGCCAGGTCAGCCACGAACTGCGCACCCCCATGACCTCCATCCGCTCCTTCGCCGAGGCGCTGCTGAAGGCTGACGAGATGCCGCCGGATCAGGCCCGCCGCTTCATGCGGATCATCCATGACGAGAGCCTGCGTCTGACCAGCCTGCTGGACGACATTCTGGACCTGAGTCACCTGGAAAGCGGCGAGGTGCGCTGGCAGGTGGAGCGCCTCGACCCCGAAACGGCGGCGATCAGCGCCATCGCGGCCTGCGAGGGCCTGGCCGCGGAAACCGGCGTGCGGGTCGATCATGTACCCGCCGACACTGCCGCCGCGATCCGGGGCAATCGGGACCGGTTGAGCCAGATCCTGATCAACCTGATCTCCAATGCCATCAAGTACAATGATTCCGCCGAACCATGGGTCCGGATCGAGTCCCGGGTGGAGGCAGGACGCTGGCGGGTCGACGTGCGCGACAATGGCCCCGGCGCGGGCGATGTGGCCCCGGATCAGCTCTTCTCCAAGTTCGCACGTGGCTGGCGACAGATTGCCAAGGGCCGTTCCGGTACCGGGCTCGGTCTGGCCATCAGCGCCGAGATTGCCCGACGCCACGGCGGCGACCTGTCACTGACCGAAAGCTCGGAGCAGGGCAGTTGCTTCACCCTGTCCCTGCCGGTCACGCATTAGATCAGTCGCCAGACTGCGCCAGATGGTGTGCCAGGCAGGCATGTGCCTCATCGACCGCCTGCTCGATCTCCGGCAGGACCGACTCCCGTCTGGCTCGGACGGCGCTGCCCTGCAGCTTTTCCGCGTAGGCTGCCAGTCGCGCGACCTCGTTCGCCCCGATCCCGCGGGCGGCGCCTTTCAGCCCGTGGGCTGCATCCTTCCAGCCCGGACCGTCCATCTGGGTGCGCATCTGCGTCAGGTAGCGGTCGGTCGAGACGCGAAACAGTCCGGCAAGCTCTCTCTCCAGCGTGGCGTCACCGGCGGTATATGTGGCCAGATGTGCCAGATCGACGGCGGCGCTGACCGACACGGATGGCCCCAGAGCCGTCTCGATGGCGGCTGCAAGCGCCTGCAGTCCGACCGGCTTCGTCAGCCATGCCCGGATCGGGGCTTCGCCCCAGTCCGCACGCGCGCCATGGGCAGGTGAAAGGCCGACCATGGGTACGCCGTCCGCGCCCTGCATCGCCGCAATCTCGGGCCCGGTTGGTGCGGGCATGTCGAAGTCGAGTATCGCCAGATCGACCACGACCGCTGCCAGGGCCGAAACTGCGGCCGCACCGTCCTCGACAACCGTGGTCCCGTGCCCGAGTTCGGCCAGCAGCCCCGCAACCTGGGACCGCGCCGCCGGATTGTCGTCGGCCAGCAGGATATGCAGGGGCTCGCCTGTCATCGTGATGCCGGAACCCCGATCATCTGCTGCATGCGGGCAATGATGTCGGTTGTGACTTCCGCGCGGTTGGTCTCGTTCAGGATCTCGTGGCGCGCGCCGTCGTAAAGGGTCATTGTCAGGTCCGTCAGCCCGGCACTGGCGTAGAGGTCATGCAGCCGCTGGACCCCTTTTCCGAAGTCGCCGACGGGATCGCGCCGGCCTGCTGCCAGGTGAATGGGCATGGTCGTGGGAACACGCTGCAGGTTCTGTCTCGACGCCAGCGACGACAGGGCGTCGAGCAGTCCGATCCAGCTTGCAGTGGTGGCAACGAAGCCGCATTCCGGATCGGCGATATAGCGGTCGACCATTTCCGGGTCGCGGCTGAGCCAGTCCATTTCGGTGCGTGCGGGCTGGAAGGCCTTGTTCATGCCGTCAAACCCGAGCGCATGGATCAGCTTGCTGCGCCCCCTGGGGCCGAGGCGGAGCCTCTCGATGCGGGCGATCAGGCGGCCGAGTGCGGCCAGCGGTGGCGGCGGACCGTTCGAGCCGGACAGCACCGCCCCATCAAATCTGTCGGGCCACGACCAGAGTGCCTGTTGCACCACGAACGATCCCATGGAATGGCCGAACAGGATCAGCGGCAGCTCCGGCCGCTCGGCGCGCCAGGCCGAGACCCCGGCGGCGGCATCGCCGACCATGGCCGTCCAGCCCCCCCGATCGCCGAAGTGACCCAGGATGCCGCCTTCCCGTGCCGTGCGTCCGTGGCCGCGCTGGTCATGGCCTGCCACCATGAATCCGGCCTGGTTCAGGGCCGTGGCAAAGCTGTCGTAGCGGGCGACATGTTCGGCCAGTCCATGCACCAGATAGACCAGGGCCGCAGGCTGTTCGACATCCCAGTGCAGCCCGTGCAGTGTCGCGCCGTCGGATTGAAAGGACCAGTCAGCCGCAGTCATCGGTCATCTTCCCCCATGTGCGCGCCTTCGAACAATCCTTCGATCGCCTCCACAAGTTCGCTGAACTGGAACGGTTTGGTCAGGTATCCCCGGACGCCCTTGCCGAAGGCGAATTCCCGCGTGGTCTTCTCACCCAGCGCGGTCAGCACGATCACGGGGATACCGGCCAGGTCGGGGTGGTCGGACAGCACCGTCAGCGTGCCGAAACCATTCAGCGATGGCATCATCATGTCACAGATGATGACATCCACCGGAGTCTGTATCAGGCAGGCGATACCCTCCGCACCGTCACTTGCGCCGGAGGCCTCATATCCTGCAAATCCGAGCCCCCTGACCAGACGCTCGCGAATATCCGCCTCATCCTCGATCACAAGTACTTTTCTTGGCGGTACGTTCAACGCGACGGCTCCCTCTTTGCAGGCAGGGGCAGAAGGACGGTAACGGTGGTCCCCTCGCCTTCCCTGCTTTCGATACTGAACGAACCACCGAGCAGGGCGATGGCACGATCCACGATACTCAGGCCAAAGCCAACCCCGCCGACGTCGGCAACATTGCCACCCCGGCTGAACGGTTCGCGCACATGCGCCAGATCCTTCTGCGGAATCCCGATGCCGTGATCTGTCACCGCGATCACCAACCGGTCATCGGTCTCCGCCAGGCGCACGGCGACTGCCGCATCTGCGGCTGAATATTTCAGGGCATTCTGCAGCAGGTTCCCGATGATCTGGCTCAGTGTCCGCCGGTCGAACCGCACTGTTGCTGCGGTCGGTCGTTCGTCGATCAGTTCAAGCGCCCGCCCCTCACTCGGCAGGTTGTTCTGCCAGTGCGCGCGGATCAGTGCGGCCAGGTCCAGATCCTCCGGAACGGACTGCCGGGTTTCACCCTTCTCCAGCAGCAGTGCCTCGCCCAGCAGGTCATCGATGGCTGCGACCCGGCCGCGAATCGTGTCCATCTCCTTCTGGCGCTCCTCCGCCGTCATCCGGTTGCCGAAATGGTCCAGCAGGTCGGTGGCGGCCTGAATGGTCGCCAGCGGGGTGCGCATCTCGTGACTGACGGTGGAGATGAAACGCGATTTCAGATCGCGTAATTCGCGCTCGCGCTCGAGTGCCATGCTGATCGCCTCGGCCTCCCGTCGCGCCCGGGCCAGTCGACGGGTGTAGAGCAGCCCCAGCAGGGCAATGGCGAGCAGGCTGACCACGACCGGGACCAGAAGGTCCTGCCGCAACCGTGTCCCCGGCCTGCTCGGATCCCAGGTCAGATAGGCCGCCGCCCATTCGTCGCGGGCCGAGATCGGGGCATAGACCCGTGCCTCGTTCGGCAGCACGAGGCTGACGGCCAGATCCTCCAGCAGGAAGGCATCCGAAACCTGTTCCAGAAATGCCGCGTCCATGGCGGAGGCGATGATCAGGATGGGGCGTGACCGACGTGGCGTCCCGACGTCCGCGCCTGTCTCCGGCGTGAAGGCGCTGGCGGCCAGCGTGTGCACCTGACCGCCGATGACGGCATAGCGCACGACGGGCTCCGGCTCCTCCATTGGTGCGGCATTTGCGCGGCGTATCAGAAAGTCGAGCATGTCGGGGGTCAGGAAATCCTGCGCCTTTCCCTGATAGTGCTTCCCATCCTTGAATAGGAGGCGCGTCTGACCCAGCACGGACAAGACAATCACCAGGTTCACACGGGAAGTCTCATAGGCGTAGCTGCCCACATTGTCGTCTGCCCACTCCACGTCGCCAATGATCGCCAGACGCTCGATCGCTTCGTCCCAGAAACTCAGGTCCTTGGCCAGAAACCCGAGCCTTGCCGCTTCTGTTGCCAGCGCGGTGCGGGCCAGGGCGACGTCCCTGTTCTCGGTCTCGTGATCCAGACGCTCCGCCGCGAACCAGGATATCGCGATGATGACGACAACCGCGATGCTGAGCAGCAGCACCATGGGCACGATCAGTCCGCGCAACGGATCGGCTGCGGTCAGAAACCGTGCGGCCTGATCCTCATCACCTGATACTGGTTCAGTCGCTGTCATGTCTGCACCACCGATCCTTCGCCACGCATTCATGGCACGGCAACGACGAACCCAAAGTTAACGAAGGACGTGCGATCCTCATTGCCGGATCCGGCGGGTCGAGAGGATGCGACCGGTGACTTGAGAAGAGTGGACCATGCCTGACAATACCAGTTTTCGTACCATCGTGGAGAAGACCCTCGACGGTATCATCGTTCATCAGAACTCTGCGATCATGTACGCGAATGCGGCCGCCGAACGCATCTATGGACATGCCGCCGGCACCATGCTCGGCATGGATCCCTTCAACCTGCTGGTCCCTGCCGAACGTCCCCGGGCGCAGAAACTTGCACAGCGCCGGTTGCAGGGTCACCGCATTCAGGAGCGGCTGAACTTTCGCGGTCTCTGCCAGGATGGCAGGGAGATCGATGTCGAGATGGTCGGTTTCACCGTCGAGTGGGACGGTGCGCCTGCAGTGGCGTTCTCGGTCAATGACGTGACCGACCGCAACCAGGCCATCACCGAGCGCGATGAGACCGAGCAGTTGATGCGCAGGTTTCTGGAGCACGCGCCGCTGCCCATCCTGATGGTCATCGCGGGACGTTATGCTTTCGCGAACCTGCGGGCCCGTGACCTGTTTCAGCCGAAGGGCCGGGACCTCGTCGGCATGAAGGCAGACTCCCTCTATCAGGACCCCGCTGACCGGGCCCGTGCCCTGAACAGCATGCGCGAAACCGGACTGCTCAACGGCATGGACGTTCCGTTGCGGCGATGGGATGGCGTTGTCATTCCGACCAGCGTCTATTCCGTCAAGACGACGTTCCAGGGCAAGGAGGCCTTCTTCACGACGATCATCGACCAGAGTGAAAGGCTGGCAAACGAAGCCCGGTCACAACGGACGGAGGCCTTGCTGACGGCCGTCATGGAGCATGCCCCGCTCGGCTTTGCCTTTCGTGATCCGGAAGGGCGCTTCGAACTGGTCAACAGGGAGAATGCCAGCCAGTGGCGACAGCCCGTCGAGAAGATCATCGGGCGTCGCGCAGCGGATTTTGCGGCACCGGAAGCCGCACAATGGTGCCAGATCATGGATGACGAGGCCATTCGTGTCGGCAAGGTCGAGCGCCAGGCGACCTTTGCCTTCGACCCGGAAGCCGGCGTCCAGCGGATCAGGGCGATCCGGTTTCCCGTGCGCGACAAGTCACGCGCCCTGCTGGGCGTTGCGAACTTCACGCTCGACATCACCGCCGAGTGGCAGGCCCAGGAAGCACTGAAGGTGGCGGAGGCGGAGGCCAGGCGGACGGCGCAGATGCTGCGCGCGATTGTCGATCATGCGCCGATTGCCTTTACCTATCGTGACAGCGAGCGGCGCGTGAAGATGCTGAACCCCCTCGCGGAGGACTGGATAGGTCACACCGAGGCGGAAGCGATGGACAAGCGGCTGAAGGAACTGCCGAACTACAGGGAATCGGGGCGGACCCGGGAGATCGAGGAACTGGTGTTCGAGCACAAGGGCACCTTCGACGAAGACATCATGCTGCAGGCTGCCGGTGGACGTACCCTGCCCGTCCGTGCCATCAGATTCCCGGTGTTCGCGAAGGAGGGCGTCCTGGCCGGTGTCTGCAATATCGGCCTGGACCAGACGCAGGCCCATACCTACCAGGAACTGATGGCGGCGACGCTTGACGCCGCGCGTCTGGCCATCCTGCGCACCAACGAGCACGGAATCATCGAATCTTTCAATCCGGCGGCGGAGGAAGCCTTCGGCTACGCGGCGGATGAGGTGATCGGCAAGGATTACTTCCTGTTGCTGAACCAGGAGGACGCCGCGACCCACCGGCAGGCTGTGCGCGATGCCATGACGGGCGGTGAAAGAAGCGTCCTGGGCAGCAATATCGAGTTCAGGGCCGTGCGCAAGGACGGCACCTACTTCCTCGCGGAGGTCTGTGTCGGCGAGGCGATCGTTGGCGGTGCGCGAAAGTACATCGGCACCATCCGCGACCTGTCGGAACTGCGTGCCGCGGAGCAGCAGTTGCGCCAGGCCCAGAAGATGGAGGCCGTGGGCCAGCTCACCGGTGGAATCGCCCACGATTTCAACAATCTCATTGCCGTCATCTCGGGCAATCTGGAGCTGCTGGGCGAATCGTCCGGTCTGGATACCCGGCAGGAACAGCTTATCCAGTCGGCGCGCCGGGCATCGGATCGGGGGCGCGATCTGACGGCCCGGTTGCTCAGCTTCGCGCGCCAGCGTCCCGTGACGATGGAGGTCTTTGACCCCTACGCCTGTGCCACTGCGGCGCTCAGCATGATCACCCGCGCCATCGGGCAGGGGATCCGTCTGCATCTGGATGGTGAAGCCGGGCTGTTCGTCCGCTCCGATCCCGCACAGTTCGAGACCGCGATCCTGAATCTGGCCCTCAACGCCCGGGATGCCATGCCGGAGGGCGGCGATATCCGAATTGCCGTCCATCCCGCGGCGAAAGTCGGCGAGGTGGTGATTTCAGTCACCGACAGCGGGGCGGGAATGCCTGAGGATGTGCGTGCCCGTGCCTTCGAACCCTTCTTCACGACAAAGGGAGTCGGCAAGGGCAGCGGGCTTGGCCTGGCCATGGTCTACGGCTTTGCGCAGCAATCGGGCGGACGCGCCACGATCAGGGACGGCGAGAAGGCCGGAACCCGGGTCGAGATGCATCTGCCCTGTGTCGATGGTCAGCCTGTCGGCGGGCCGAGCGCTGGCATGACCATGCGGGAGGGGGTCGAACCGGCGACCATTCTGGTGATTGATCCTGACCCGGACGTGCGCAACGTGTTGAGCCATGCCCTGCAGAACATGGGACATGAAGTCATGGCGTTCATGGAGGCTGAACGGGGTCTCGGGTTCCTGAAACTCACCTGGAACGTGGACTATCTTGTCCTCGCCGACGAACTCGCCACAACGGCGGCGGGCAAGGAGCTGCGGGACTGGGTGGCGCTGAACCGGCCCGAAGTCAGGACTGTGCTGCTGACCCCGCAGGAAACCAGTGGCGCAGACGAAGCGCCCTTGGACGGTCATTGGACAACGCGGATGCCAAAACCATTTTCGACAAGTGACCTGTTGAGCAGGTTCGGTTCTGCAGCGGAGGGAAGTCGCAATGTCCGTTGAGCGCAAGCGTCGCGTCATGATCTGCGACGACGAGCCTGATTTCCGCGCCATCGTGGTCGACGTGGTCAGGGGCATGGACATGGACCCGGTCGAGGTTTGCAGGCCGGAGGACTTCGCCGGGACCTATGAAGCGGGCGCACCGGATATCGTCGTCCTGGATATCGTGATGCCCAACATCGACGGGCTGGAGCTTGTCGACTGGCTGGCCGATGCAGGCTATCGCGGAAAGCTGGTGCTGGTGAGTGGCTACAATCCGAACTATGCCCGCGCAGCCCACACCATGGCCGACCTGAAAGGCATCTCCGGTGTGACCGTCCTCCAGAAACCGGTCTCCCTCGCCGACCTGCGCGCCGTCCTCGCCTGACCGGGGTGTCCGATAGGGAGGCAAGACCCGTGGCTTGCTGTCAGGCCGCAACTGCAGCCCGGCAACCGGTCGCCGCCCCGTCGGAGCGGGTGAGCAAAGCGCACTGAAGGTCAGACGGAAAATCGTGGCGGAGGGAGGGGGATTCGAACCCCCGAGGGCTTGCACCCAACACGCTTTCCAGGCGTGCGCCTTAAACCGCTCGGCCATCCCTCCTGCGGCGGCGGACTATAGCCATTGAGGTCCGGTTGGCAATGCGTGGCGGGGCCGCCTGCGGCAAAAAATGTGGCGCCGCTGGTGATGCGCGCTGCTCAGGTGCTGCTGGCGGCGGCCTTCCTGGCCCGGCTGTAGGTGCTGTAGAGGCTTTCCGTATCCACTTCCGTATAGATCTGCGTGGTGGAGAGGGAGGCGTGGCCAAGCAGTTCCTGGATGCTGCGCAGATCCGCGCCCGCCCCCAGCAGGTGCGTGGCGAAGCTGTGGCGCAGGGCGTGCGGGGTCACGGAATCCGGCAGGCCGAGGCTGCTCCGTAACCGGCGGATCGCGGCCTGGACGGTCTCGGGCCGCAACGGGCCTCCACGCGCGGCGACGAACAGGTTGCGTTCGGGGCTTTCGGTATAGGGGCAGGCCTGCCGCGCGGTTTCGACAGCGTCGCGCAGGACGGGCAGGATCGGCACGACGCGGGTCTTGTTGCCCTTGCCGGTGATTCGAAGGGTGCGGGGCAGGGGGGCGTCTCTGACACGCAGCGAAAGCACCTCGGAAATGCGCAGGCCCGCGCCGTAGAGCAGGCACAGCACGGCGTGGTCCCGCGCCGCCTGCCAGTCCACGGCACCGCCGGTGCCGACCGGAGCAGCAACCAGGTCGAGGGCCTGTTCGGGCGTGATGGCCCTGGGGGTCCGGTGGGGTTTCTTCGGGGCCTGCAGGGACAGGGCGGTCGCATTGTGAACCAGGCCCTGCCTGTCCAGCCGCCGGAAGAAGCTGCGGATCGCCGAGATCGCCCGGGCGTTGGTTGCGGCACCGAGGCCCCGCCGCCGCCGGGCCGCGATCCAGGCGCGAAAGTCGGCATGACGCAGACCGGCCAGCGCCGACGCATCCAGCCTCTCGCCCAGGTGCGTTCCCATGAAATCGGCGAAATCGTCCAGATCGCTTGCGTAGGCCCTGATCGTGTTGGGCGCCGCACGCCGCTCATCGGTCAGCCACCGGATCCAGTCCTGTCGCGCCGCATGAAACATGATCTGTCCTGAGTCGTTTGTGGCCCCCTGCCAGCCCTCCCCCCCTCCCGACCACCCATTCAGGATAATCCGGTGGGTGGTCGGGAGGGGGGGAGGGCTGGCAGGGGGCAGCGAAACCCTCCGCTACCCCGCTGGCAGGTCGAGCCAGCGTCCGAGGCAGCGTTCCAGTACCCCGGCCAGGAAGCCGAGCAATTCCGTTCCCTGGCCGCTGTGAAACCGGTCCGGCTGGCGGCAGCCGATGGCCAGCAGGGCCAGCGGTGCCTTGGTGCTCACCGTCAGACGGGCCAGCGCGTCGGAGGCAACCAGCCCGGCGGCGGGGCCATGCACGACCTCCGCATCGCTGATCCGGTCACGCAGCAGGATGCGGGTGTCGTCGCCCAGCAACCGGTCGACCGCCCCCCGGGTCATGGCACGTACACCGGGTGTTGCACTGGGCCCGTCGTGACCATCGCTCTCGACACAGAGCGTTACCGTATCGACGTCCAGGATCAGCGGCAGTTCGTTGGTGACGATATTGATGAAGTGCGCGAAGTCCCGGGCATCGAGCACAGCCAGCACTGAGCGGTGTATCTGGTCCTGGCTGGCGAGGTTGGAACGGGCCGAACTGATCAACGCATCATGATTGTCCCGGGCACGCGCCAGATCGGATTGCAGACGGCTGACCATGAAGCCCTGCATGTCGACGACACTGTCGGATTCCGCTTCCGTCTCGAAGCGGGATGGCGGGGTCAGCAGACGCACCAGCTCCGGATGGCGCAGCAGGAAGTCGGGATTCTGCTGCAGGTGCGCCACGACCGTGGCGTCGGTCAGGGCGTCATCACCACTGGTCTTGCCGCCGGTCGTCTTGCCACTGCTGGTCTTGCCACTGGAACGGGCCATGCCTCAGACCGCCTTGGTCTCGGGACCCAGGATCGACTGGCCGGTGCCCTGCCAGTCGGCGAGGAACGCGGCCAGTCCCTTGTCGGTCAGCGGATGGTCGGCGAGCTTCTTCAGCACGTCCGGCGGCAGGGTGACCACATCCGCGCCGAGCCTGGCGGATTCCAGTACGTGCACAGGGTGGCGCACGGAGGCGACCAGCACTTCCGTCCCGAAGGTGTAGTTGTCGTAGATCTCGAGGATGTCCGCGATCAGCTGCATGCCGTCCTGACCCAGATCATCCAGCCGCCCGACGAAGGGGGAGATGAAGGTCGCGCCGGCCTTGGCGGCCAGCAGCGCCTGGTTGGCGGAAAAGCACAGGGTGACGTTCACCATGGTGCCTTCACCCGTCAGGACCTTGCAGGCCTTCAGCCCGTCCATGGTCAAGGGCACCTTGACCGCGATATTGTCGGCGATCTTCGCCAGCTTGCGGCCCTCGGCGATCATGGTCGGTGCGTCGGTGGCGGTGACTTCGGCGGACACGGGGCCATCGACCATCGCCGCGATCTCCGTCACCACCTGAACGAAATCCCGCCCGCTCTTCGCGATCAGGGACGGATTGGTGGTGACGCCATCGACCAGTCCGGTGTCGTTCAGTTCCCGAATGGCATCAATGTCGGCGCTGTCGACAAAAAACTTCATGATTCCTGCTACCTTGCGATATCGCACGTGAGGCCCGACGTGATTCGGCCCTGATTCGCTGATTATCCCTGAGTTGGCAGAATATGAAACCCCCCGCCCGGCAGCCGGAAACAGCATCGGAAACCCCGGATTCGCAATTGCCGCGGGTCCGCGTCCTGCTGCCCTTGCCGCTGGGCGCGCCCTACGACTATCTGGTGCCCGCAGGAATGGAGGCCCCCCCGCCAGGCACCCTGGTCCGGGTGCCGCTGGGCCCGCGGGAGATGGTGGGGGTGGTCTGGGATGCGGACCCGGACGCCGATGACACGATCACGGATGCCGGGCGTCTGAAACCGGTTCTGGAAACCGTTCCGGAACTCCCCGCGCTGGATGCCCACATGCGCCGCTTCGTCGACTGGGTGGCGCGCTATTACCTGCGGCCGCCGGGCGACGTGCTGTCCATTGTCCTGCGCCGCTTCAGTCTGTTGCGTCCGCCCCGGCCCCGCATCGTGCATCGGCTGACCGGCGTCGAGCCGGACCGCATGACCCCGGCGCGGCGACGGGTGCTGGCGCTGGCCGCAGAGGGGCCGCCCCGTACCGCAAGGGATCTGGCGGAGATTGCCGGTGTCGGCACCTCCGTCGTGCGCGGACTGGTGGAGAAGGGCGCGCTGCAGGCCTTCGAACAGATACCGTCGGCTGACCGGGCGCAGCCGGATCCGGATTTTGCTGTCCCCCGGCTGGCCGCTGACCAGGCGCGCGCCGCCGATGCGCTGAGGCAGGGCGTGGGGCAGGGGTTCTCCGCCACCCTGCTGGAGGGTGTGACTGGCGCGGGCAAGACCGAAGTCTACTGCGAGGCCGTGGCGGAGGCCCTGCGACAGGGCCGGCAGGTGCTGGTGCTGCTGCCGGAGATCGCGCTGACGCAGCAGATACTGAGCCGCTTCGCCGACCGGTTCGGCGCGGCCCCCACCGCCTGGCATTCCGGCCTGTCGGATCGGGACCGGCGCAGCGCCATGCGTGATGTGGTCTCGGGTCGGGCGCGGATCATCGTCGGCGCCCGCTCGGCATTGTTCCTGCCCTGCCGTGATCTCGGTCTGATCATCGTCGACGAGGAGCATGACGGCTCCTTCAAGCAGGAGGACGGCCTGCACTACCACGCCCGCGACATGGCGGTGCTGCGTGGCGCCATCGGGGCGTTCCCGGTCATTCTCTCGTCCGCCACGCCTTCACTGGAGACGCTGGCCAATGTTCAGGCCGGCCGCTACGGCCATCAGAAGCTGGAGCGTCGCTATGGTGCCGCCGAGCTGCCGACGGTTGAGATCGTGGACATGTGCCACGACCGCCCGCCGAGCGGACGCTGGATCGGTGGCAGGCTGGAGCAGGCGGTGCAGGAAACCCTCGCTGCGGGGGAGCAGGCCCTGCTGTTCCTGAACCGGCGGGGCTATGCGCCGCTGACGCTGTGCAATACCTGCGGTCATCGTATCCAGTGCCCCCACTGCACGGCCTGGCTGGTCGAGCATCGCTACCTCGGGCGGTTGCAGTGTCATCACTGCGGACATGAGGTGCGGCGCCCCGCCGTCTGTCCCAAGTGTGGTGATACGGACAGTCTCAAGGCATGCGGCCCGGGCGTGGAACGCCTGGCGGAGGAGGCGAAGACCGTCTTTCCCGAAGCCCGCGTCGCCCTGATGACCAGCGACCTCGTTACCGGTCCGGCGGCAGCGGCGGAGATCATCGGTGCAATGGCGCGGCGGGAGGTCGATCTGCTGATCGGCACCCAGATCGTCGCCAAGGGCCACCATTTCCCGCATCTGACCCTGGTCGGTGTGGTTGACGCGGACCTCGGTCTGGCGGGCGGCGACCTCAGGGCGGGCGAACGGACCTGGCAGTTGCTGCATCAGGTTTCCGGGCGTGCGGGGCGTGAGGAGCGGCCCGGCCGGGCGCTGATCCAGACGCACCAGCCGGATGCACCGGTGTTCAAGGCGCTGGCGGCGCATGATTCTGCCGGGTTCGTGGCGGCAGAGATGGCCGCGCGACAGGCGGCGGGCATGCCGCCGTTCGGGCGGCTGGCGGCGCTGATCCTGTCCGCACCGGAAAGGCCGCAGGCCCAGGATCTGGCCACGGCGCTGGCGCGGCGGATCCCGGCCACAAGCGTCGAAAGCGGCATTCGTGTCCTGGGTCCGGCGCCCGCGCCGATCGCGGTCGTGCGGGGACGACACCGGTTCCGGTTCCTGGTCGTCAGTCGCCACGGGCAGCCCTTGCAGCGATTCCTGTCGCGCTGGCTCGACGGTTTTCGCCTGCCCGGCAAGGCCCGTTTGGCTGTCGATGTGGACCCCCAGTCTTTTCTTTGATCTATTTCCGGGATGGGGAAACGGCCCCGGAAGCCCGGTTCTGCGCCCTGCGCGGCCCCTTGTTGCGATTTTGGGACAGAATGCCGCAAAGATTCGTCGTTGCCGGGTTTCAAGGCACCATGGTAGGAACCGCGCGTTCGTTGGGTCGATGGTCTCCATTGGCCGTGCGCTCATGTCTGGGAACCGCGGGCCTGCGGGCTTTTGTATTGACCGAGGGGGTCGGTACGGCCTGACGCCCCTGAACCTTCGAGGACCGTTTCTTGGCTGGCGATACGTCTGTTGCAACCGGCATAGCCGGACGATACGCGAAAGCCCTGTTCGAAATGGCGAACGAGCAGAAGGCATTGGACCAGGTGCGGGATGATCTCGCGCAGGTGCAGGCTCTTCTGGATGAGAGTGAGGACCTGCGCAGGGTCGTGCTTTCTCCCGTTCTTGACCGGACTCAACAGGGCAAGGCGATGCTTGCGGTACTGGATGCTGCGGGCATCAGTGCGCTGGTGCGCAATTTCATTGGTGTGGTGGCACAGAACAGGCGACTGTTTGCCCTGTCACCGATGATCCGAACCTATAATGCGCTGCTGGCGGATTTCCGGGGCGAGGTGGTGGCCGAAGTCACCGCTGCGACAGCCCTGACCGATGCCCAGCAGGACAAGATCGCGGCAACGCTGAAGAGCGCCATGGGCCGCGATATCAACATCGAAACCAGGGTAGATGAAGGCTTGATTGGCGGGATGGTCGTACGCATCGGCTCCCGCATGATCGACTTCAGCCTGGCGACGAAACTCCAGGGTCTCCGACTTGCGATGAAAGGGGTTGGATGATGGACATCCGCGCCGCCGAAATTTCCGACATTCTCAAGGGCCAGATTGCGAACTTCGGCACTGAGGCCGACGTTTCCGAAGTCGGCCAGGTGCTTGCCGTCGGTGACGGTATCGCCCGCGTCTATGGACTGGACAATGTCCAGGCCGGTGAGATGGTCGAATTCCCCAACGGGATCAAGGGCATGGCCCTGAACCTGGAAAGCGACAATGTCGGCGTCGTGATCTTCGGGTCCGACCAGCAGATCAAGGAAGGCGATACGGTCAAGCGCCTCGGCACCATCGTGGACGTGCCCATCGGGCGCGGCCTGCTGGGTCGTGTGGTTGACGGTCTCGGCAATCCGATCGACGGCAAGGGCCCGCTGGAGGACGTCACGCGCAGCCGCGTCGAGGTGAAGGCCCCCGGCATCATCCCGCGCAAGTCGGTGCATGAGCCGATGCAGACCGGCCTGAAGGCGCTCGACGCTCTGGTGCCTGTCGGTCGTGGCCAGCGCGAGCTGATCATTGGTGACCGCCAGACCGGCAAGACCGCCGTCGCCATCGATACCTTCATCAATCAGAAGGGCATCAACGCCGGCGACGACGAATCGAAGAAGCTCTATTGCATCTACGTTGCGGTCGGGCAGAAGCGTTCGACGGTCGCGCAGGTGGTGAAGGCGCTCGAAGAAGCCGGTGCCATGGAGTATTCCATCGTGGTCGCCGCGACGGCGTCGGAGCCTGCCCCGCTGCAGTTCCTGGCGCCCTACACCGGCTGCACCATGGGTGAGTTCTTCCGCGACAACGGCATGCATGCCGTGATCGTCTATGATGATCTGTCGAAGCAGGCCGTTGCCTATCGCCAGATGTCGCTGCTGCTTCGCCGCCCGCCGGGACGTGAAGCCTATCCGGGTGACGTCTTCTACCTGCATAGCCGCCTGCTGGAGCGTGCAGCGAAGATGGGTGATGACGCCGGTAACGGCTCCCTGACAGCATTGCCGGTCATCGAGACCCAGGGCGGTGACGTGTCGGCCTTCATTCCGACGAACGTCATTTCCATCACCGACGGCCAGATCTTCCTGGAGACGGACCTGTTCTACCAGGGTGTTCGTCCGGCCATCAACGTCGGCCTGTCGGTCAGCCGTGTGGGGTCCGCCGCGCAGACCAAGGCGATGAAGAAGGTCTCCGGCTCGATCAAGCTGGAACTGGCGCAGTATCGCGAGATGGCCGCGTTCGCCCAGTTCGGTTCCGACCTCGATGCCTCCACCCAGCGTCTGCTGAACCGTGGTGCGCGTCTGACGGAACTGCTGAAGCAGCCGCAGTTCTCGCCGATGAGCGTGTCGGAGCAGGTGGTTTCGATCTTCGCCGGTGTGAACGGCTTCCTCGACGGTATCGACACCGCCAAGGTGACGGACTTCGAGGCGTCGCTGATCGACGAGATGCATGCAAAGCATCAGGCCGTGCTGGATGATATCGAGAATTCAGGTGCCCTGTCCGACGAGACGGCAGAGAAACTGAAGACCATTCTCGGCGATTTCGCCAAGACGTTTGCCTGAGGAAACCGGACCGGGTCGGAGAAGATAGCCAATGGCAAATCTCAAAGCCCTGCGTGGCCGGATTTCTTCGGTCAAGTCGACGCAGAAGATTACCAAGGCCATGAACATGGTCGCCGCGGCGAAGCTGCGCCGCGCGCAGGACGCCGTTGAGGCTTCCAGGCCATATGCGGTGCGGATGGAGCGTGTCATCGGCACGCTGGCATCCGGCATGGCGGGCCGTGACGATGCGCCTGCGCTGCTGGCCGGCACGGGCAGTGACCAGAAGCATCTGATCATTGTCGCGACCGCCGAACGTGGCCTCTGTGGTGGATTCAATACCAATATCGTCAAGGCGGCACGGGCGAAGATCGCCGAGCTGCAGCAGGTGGGCAAGGACGTCCAGATCCTCTGCGTCGGGCGCAAGGGTCGCGATGCCCTGCGTCGCCAGTACGGCAGTCTGATCATCGAGACGATCGAGTTTGCCGGTGTGCGCAGCTTGGGCTTCGAACATGCCCAGCCCGTCGCGCAGAAGGTGCTGACCATGTACGAGGATGGCGCCTTCGACGTCTGCCACCTCGCCTACTCCAGGTTCGAATCCGTGCTGGCCCAGGTGCCGACGGTGGCACAGCTGATCCCGGCCCAGGTCGCGGCGGATGTCGAGGAACCTGATCTGGACGGCGCGGTCTATACCTACGAGCCGGACGAGGAAGATATCCTGCGCGCGCTGCTGCCACGCAACGTCGCGGTGCAGATCTTCAAGGCATTGCTGGAGAACAGCGCCTCCGAACAGGGTGCGCGGATGACGGCGATGGACAATGCAACCCGCAATGCGGGGGACATGATCGACAAGCTGACGCTGATCTACAACAGGCAGCGCCAGGCGGCGATCACCACGGAACTGATCGAGATCATCTCGGGTGCGGAAGCGCTCTAGGCGAGACGCAACGAATCAAGGACTTTCCCTTCGGGAAATCGGGAGCGGAAAAAAATGGCTACCAATGTTGTCGGCAAGGTGACCCAGGTTATCGGCGCTGTCGTGGACGTACAGTTCGGCGAGCATCTGCCCGCGATCCTGAACGCCCTGCATACGGAACTGAATGGCAAGCGCCTGGTGCTGGAGGTGGCCCAGCATCTGGGTGAGCGTACCGTTCGCACCATCGCGATGGACGCGACCGAGGGCATGGTGCGTGGCCAGGAAGTCACGGACACGGGCTCCGCGATCCAGGTGCCGGTCGGACCGGAGACGCTGGGCCGTATCATCAATGTCGTCGGTGAGCCGATCGACGAGCGCGGCGAGGTCACCACCAAGCAGACCGCGCCGATCCATGCGGAAGCACCGAGTTTCGCTGACCAGGCGACGGAAACCGAAGTTCTGGTCACGGGGATCAAGGTCGTCGACCTGCTGGCGCCTTACTCCAAGGGCGGCAAGGTCGGCCTGTTCGGCGGTGCCGGCGTGGGCAAGACGGTGCTGATCATGGAACTGATCAACAACGTCGCCAAGGGCCACGGTGGCTATTCGGTCTTCGCCGGTGTGGGGGAGCGTACCCGTGAGGGTAACGACCTCTATCACGAGATGATCGAGTCCGGCGTTATCGATCTGGAAGGCGACAACTCCAAGGCGGCGCTGGTCTATGGCCAGATGAACGAGCCGCCGGGTGCGCGTTCGCGTGTTGCCCTGACCGGCCTGACGCTGGCGGAATATTTCCGCGATCAGGAAGGCCAGGACGTGCTGTTCTTCGTGGACAACATCTTCCGTTTCACCCAGGCCGGTTCGGAAGTGTCCGCGCTGCTGGGCCGTATCCCCTCCGCGGTGGGTTACCAGCCGACGCTGGCTACCGACATGGGCGGGCTGCAGGAACGCATTACCTCCACCAACAAGGGCTCGATCACGTCCGTGCAGGCCATTTACGTGCCTGCTGACGATCTGACCGATCCGGCGCCTGCCACCTCCTTCGCCCATCTGGACGCCACGACGGTGCTGTCGCGCCAGATCGCGGAACTGGGTATCTACCCGGCGGTGGATCCGCTCGATTCGACCTCGCGCATTCTCGACCCGCGCGTTGTGGGTGACGAGCATTACGAGACCGCCCGCCAGGTGCAGGAAGTGCTGCAGCGCTACAAGGCACTGCAGGACATCATCGCCATTCTGGGCATGGACGAACTGTCGGAAGAGGACAAGCTGTCCGTTGCCCGCGCCCGCAAGATCCAGCGGTTCCTGTCGCAGCCGTTCCACGTCGCGGAAGTCTTCACCGGCTCCCCGGGTGTGTTCGTGCAGCTGGAGGAAACCATTCGCGGCTTCAGCGAGATCCTGGCCGGCAAGCACGATGACCTGCCGGAGAATGCCTTCTACATGGTGGGCACGATCGACGAAGCCATCGAGAAGGCGAAGAAGCTGGCAGCGGAAGCGGCCTGACGGGACGTTTTCCGAGCCGCGTAGAAGATTAGCAAACGGGAGCCACAGCCTTGGCCGACAGAATCCAGTTCGAACTGGTATCGCCCGCGCGATTGCTGACCTCCATGGAGGTCGACATGATCGTGGTGCCAGGGACGGAAGGCGATTTCGCCGTCCTGCCCGGTCACATGCCGGTCGTCTCCACTCTGCGCCCCGGCGCGGTGGACGTCTATGTCGGCAATACGGACAAGCCGTCCGAGCGTTTCTTCGTTGCCGGGGGCTTTGCCGAGGTTGCGCTGGACACCTTCACGGTGCTGGCCGAAACGGCAATCCCGATGGCAGACCTGGACCGGAGTCATCTGGAGCAGGAGATCACCAACACGCGTGAGGACATCGAGGACGCCCGCTCCGACGAGGACCGCCAGGCCGCAGAGGAACGCCTCAGCCAGCTTGAAGACATGCTGAACAGCCTCGCGGAGTTCACCCGGGTCTGATCCGGCGACAGCACTGATTGAATATCGGGGGCGCGGCAGCACAAACTGCCGCGCCCCTTTGTTTTTTGGCCCGTGAGGTGTCAGGCACTCGCGCGCCGGTTTCGCCGCATGCCGCATGGTGAGGCGGATCGGGTGACCCGCGCTCCACCACCCCCACAGACGCCTTACCCGGGCTTGACCCGGGTATCCAGTGTGCCGCCCATGAATCTGCGTTTGGCCACCGCCGCGGGACCGTGCAAGCTGGATTGAAGCCGTGCCGAGACCTGGGCTCGCGGATCAGGTCCGCGAGCGGCGTGAGGGAGGCAGGATCGGTCTCGCTGAATTCCACCACCCCAACGACGGCGTGCCCGTGCTTGACACGGGTACCCAGCGTGCCGTTCGGACGTCGGCGAGCAGGCACGGTTGCCCTCGGCGTGATGCCGTGCCGAGACCTGGGCTCGCGGATCAAGTCCGCGAGCGGCGTGGAGGGGGGGATCGGCCTCGCTGAACGCCCCCACCTCACTGACGTCAGGCCGGGGTCTGATCCGGATTGACCCAACCGCCGCCACCCCACCGACGTCGTGCCCGTGCTTGACACGGGTACCCAGCGTGCCGCGCGGACGTCGGCGAGCAGGCACAGTGGTCCTCGGCGCAATCTGGTTCGATGCAGTGCCGAGACCTGGGCTCGCGGATCAGGTCCGCGAGCAGCGTGGAGGGGGGGGATCGGTCTCCCTGAACGCCCCCACCCCATTGACATCGTGCCGGGGGCTGATCCGGATTGACTCAACCGCCGCCACCCCACCGACGTCGTGCCCGTGCTTGACACGGGTACCCCGCCTTCCGCCCCTACGCCGCCTCGCGCGCCAGGGCATCCTCGATCAGGGTGATGCTTTCGGGCAGGCCGTAGAGGGCGACGAAGCTGCCGAAGCGCGGCCCCTGGCTCTGGCCGAAAAGGACCTCGTAGAGGGTGCCGAACCAGTCGCGCAGGTTCTCGAAGCCGTGGTCCTTGCCGACGGTATAGACCAGGTTCTGGATCTCCGTCGCGTCGCTCTCTGCGGGCAGGTCGCGGAACCGGTTGGCCAGGTCCTGCAGTGCCGTGCGCTCCTGCGCTGTCGGTTCGCGGAACTGCTTCCCCGGCTTCACGAAATCGCGGAAGTAATTCAGGGCATAGCCGACAAGGCTGTCCAGCATCGGGTTGGTTTCCGGCGTGGCGTCGGGGGCGTAGCGGGTGATGAAGCCCCAGAGCACCGCCTTGTCCTCAGTGTTGCAGACGCTGGCCAGGTTCAGCAGCATGCCGAAGCCCACCGGCGCGGCGTCACTCGGTGGCTTGCCCTCGTGAATGTGCCAGACGGGGTTCTGGATCTGCTTCGCCGGATCCTCCCCGGCAAACTTCGCCTTGTGGGTCAGGTAGTCGTCGACGGTCTTCGGGATGACGTCGAAGTGCAGCCGCTTGGCCCGGCGCGGCTGCTGGAACATGAACAGCGACAGGCTCTCCGGGCTGGCATAGGTCAGCCATTCGTCGATGGTCAGGCCGTTGCCGGTGGTCTTGGAGATCTTCTTGCCTTCCTCGTCGAGGAAAAGCTCGTAATTGAAGCCCTCCGGCGGGGTGCCGCCGAGAATGCGGCAGATGCGGCCCGACAGGCGCACGGAGTCGATCAGGTCCTTGCCCGCCATCTCGTAGTCCACGCCCAGGGCCCGCCAGCGCATGGCCCAGTCGGCCTTCCACTGCATCTTCACCTGGCCGCCGGTGACGCCGGTCTCCACCATCTTCCCGTCGGCGCGCTCGTAGACGATGGTGCCGCGCTCCGGATGCACTTCCCGGATCGGCACCATCAGCACCTGGCGGGTGTCCGGGTCGATGGGCAGGAACGGGCTGTAGGTCGCCCGCCGTTCCGGCCCCAGTGTCGGCAGGATGACGTTCACGATCTCCTCGTGATGCTGCAGGAACAGCGTCGCCACCGCGTCGAACTCACCGGCGCGATAGCAGTCGGTGGCGGAGCGGAACTCGTAGTCGAAGCCGAAGGCATCCAGGAACGCGCGCAGCCGCGCATTGTTGTGATGGCCGAAGCTCCCGTGCGTGCCGAAGGGGTCCGGAACCTCCGTCAGCGGCTTGCCGATGTGCTGTTCCATCATCTCCCGATTCGGCACATTGCCCGGCACCTTGCGCAGCCCGTCCATGTCATCGGAAAAGGCGATCAGTCGCGTCGGCACGTCCGACAGGCAGGAGAAGGCATGGCGCACCATGGTCGTGCGCGCCACCTCCCCGAAGGTGCCGATGTGCGGCAGGCCGGAGGGGCCATAACCGGTCTCGAACAGGATATGGCCCTTGTCGTTGGCGCGGTTCTCGTAGCGCTGCAGCAGTTTCCGCGCTTCCTGGAACGGCCAGGCGTTGGATTCTTCCGCGAGTTCTCTGAGCGACGACATGGTTATGGCCTTGTTGCACGAAATATCGAAAGGAAGATGGGGATTACAGCGCCGTGACAGGCTTGTCACGCGCGCGAGTGTCACGTGTGGGTTGGTTGTCTGTGGACCGTGCCGCCCCTCTCCCCCTCCCGACCACCCAATAAGGATACTCCCGTGGGTGGTCGGGAGGGGGAGAGGGGCGGCACGGTCCAGTCAACAAGTCCCCGCACCGACGCGCTCAGACCGCGCGCAGACCCATGGACCAGAAGTCCGCTTCCAGCCGGGTGGCGGTGGCGAACAGTTGCGCCAGTTTCGGGTAGCGCGCCCCGGTCAGCCGCTCCCTGCCCAGCCGGTCCAGATGGGCGGCGGCACCGGTCATGACACCGGCATAGTCGTCGCCGGAGTACATCTCGATCCAGCTCAGATAGGGGTTGTCCGCCCGCTTCGTTGCCGGGTCTGCGGCCAGCCGCGCCCCGATCTCGCCATAGCCGATGACACAGGGCGACAGCGCGACATGCAGGTCCAGGATATCGCCGGCCATCCCCGCCTCCAGCACGAAGCGGGTATAGGCGGTGCATTCGGGGGCTTCGGCGGCCTGTTCCATCTCGTGTTCTGCGATGCCGTACCCGGCGCAATAGCCGATGTGAAGCTGCATCTCCGTGTTCAGGATGCCGTTCATGGTCTCCGCGGCGGCGCGCATGTCGGCCAGGCTGCCGGACTTGTAGACGGCCAGCGCGTAGGCGCGCGCGAACTGGATCAGGAACAGGTAGTCCTGCACCAGATAGTGATGGAACGCCGTTTGGGGCAGGCTGCCGTCCGCCATGCCGGCGACGAAGGGGTGATGGGTATAGGCCTGCCAGTCCGCCGCCGTGTCCGCCTTCAGCCGCTCGAACAGGCTCATGCCGGGATGGTCTGCTGTTCGGGGGGCCAGACCACGGGGAAGGTCGGGCAGTCCATCAGGTCACCGGGTTCCAGCCCAACGTCGGGAAAGGGCGGTGACATCTGGCCCTTGCGGCGGGCGAAACGGGCGTCGTCACCGGTCCAGCGGAAGGCCACTGCGCGACGGCGATGCTGTCCGCGATTGCCGGGCGCGCCATGCAGGGTGCGGGCGTGGAAGGCGATGGCGTCCCCCGGCTCCACCGGGAAGCTGAGAATGCGGTAGTCCTCGGGGCTGGCGTCGATATCCGGCACGGACGGGCCGTCATGATCCTCGTAATCGCGCTGGTTCAGGAAATAGCGCGGGCGGTAGTGGACACCTGAAAGGTGCGACCCGGCGACGAAGGTCATGGTCACGTCCGCCGGTACCGGATCCAGCGCCACCCAGGTCGATCCGACCTGATCGCCGTCAACGGTCCAGTACGGCTGGTCATGGTGCCAGGGGGTGGCAGTCTGGGTGCCGGGGTCCTTCACCAGCACATGCTCGTGAAACAGGTTCACCTTTTCACTGCCGAACAGGGCGGCGACCTTCTCCGCGATGCCGCTCTCCCTGACAAAGGCGCGATAGCCATCGATCCGGTCCCAGTTGCAGTAGTCACCGAAGTAGAAGCCGTCCGCCCCCTCCGGCGTGTAGACCTTGCCGAACGGTCCCGGGTTGGCGATGTTCTGCTCCACCGCCTCGCGCAGCCGCGCCAGCCAGTGCGCATCGGCGGCGCCCTTCAACACCACCACACCGTCACGCCGGAACGCCTCGATCGTTTCTTTGTCCAGCATGGCTGTGGCTCCCTTCATCTGTATCTCGTCGCGGGAATGTAGCGTCCGGCGGCGGGTCGCTACTTGGTTGCGACCGCGTCCCCGACAGGCAGTTCCCGCGCCGCGATCTCGTCCAACCAGGGCAGGCTGGCCGCCCTGGTGTCCATTTCCTCCCGATATGCCAGGAAGGCCTTCAGGTTGGCGCCTGCGAGCTTGATGCCGGTGGGCAGCTTGATCGACAGCGGGTTCACCTGCGTCCCGTTCTTCAGCACCTCGTAGTGCAGATGCGGACCGGTGGAGCGACCGCTGGTCCCGACGTAGCCGATGATCTGGCCCTGCGTGACGCGGCTGTTCTTCTTCAGGCCGCGGCGATAGCCGCGCATGTGGGCATAGGCGGTGGAATATTCGCCGTTGTGGCGGATACGGATATAGCGACCATAGGTGCCCTTGGTGCCGATATAGTCGATGACACCATCTCCGGCGGCCTTGATCGGGGTGCCGCGCGGGGCGGCGAAGTCGGTGCCCTTGTGCATCCGGGTATAGCCGAGAATCGGGTGCTTCCGCTTGCCGAAGCCCGATGACAGCCGTGCCCCGTCGATCGGCGTCCGCATCAGCGTCTTGCGCACGCTCTGGCCCTTGGCGTTGAAATAGTCGGCGCGGGGCTCACCCTTCGGATGGAAGTGGTAGTAGGTGAGGGGCTTGCCGGAGAGGGTCAGCGAAGCGGCCAGCACCTGCCCGGTCTTGGCGACGTCGCCGTTCTCATCGACGAAACGCTCATAGATCAGCTCGAACGAATCGCCGGTCCTGATCTCGCGCTGGAAATCGACATCGAAGCTGAAGATGCGGATCAGTTCGATCAGTACCTCATGTTCCAGTCCGGCCCTGTCGGCGGCAAGGAACAGCGAATCCTCGATCACGCCCCGTCCGCGCACCAGTTCCTGGTCGAATTCCCGCAGGTCCTCCCGGGCGTCGAAGCCGGCCTTGGCGGCGTCCCCGCTGTCGAGCCCCTCTATATCCCGGTGCGCGATGACGGTGCGTTCGACATTCTCCTGAATGCGGACCTCCGCCAGCAGGTCGTTGTTGCCATCGAACAGGATGGTCAGCTTCTGTCCGGGCCGCAGACGCCTGAGGTCGGTCAGCTTGCCCAGCGCGCGCGAGGCATTATGGGCGCTGACATTGTCGGCGCCTGCCTTGGCCAGCGCGGATGCGAGCGTGTCACCGCTCTGGATCACGGCATCGACCCGGCGGGCGGTGGCCGGGGCGTCGCTTTCGGAGACGCCGTCATTCTCCAGGCCGAAGGATTCGCGTTGCCGCTGCAGACGCTCGAAGAAGGCGTCCAGATCACTGTCGCGGCGCGGCGTCAGCAGCAAGTCCGAGGGGGCCGGCCGGGTGGTGTCGACCGCCGCCAGCGCGCCGCCTGTACCATCATCGGACCGGGTTGCAACGATGAAGGCAATCAGACCGACCGTGGCCACGCAGACAGCGCCCATGGCGATCCAGCGGCGACGGGTTCCTGTTGCGGGGGTCTCGGCAGTCATGGGCATTCACCGGCTGGTTCTGGGTTGGCGAAGTGTCCGAACCAACGTCGGACGAATCACGCTTGGAATCCAAGTGTTTCGCGCATGGGGTGAAGATGCTCGCAATCCCGTGGAGCTGTCAAGATCAGCGCGAAGCCCCGGCTGCCGCGGGTCTCGCGAAGGAAATGCACCGCAATGCAAAAAAACTGTCACGGGGGCTGTTGACAGGTCGGGCGGCAGGGGCCTATAAGCCGCCTCCGCTGCAGGGCAATACGCCCCGACGCGGCACCGGGTGCCTCGGCATCCGAACCTTCCAGAAGCCTCTTGGCCACGGAATTTGCCGACTGCCCCGGTGGTTGGCACTGCTGTTTGACATGGTTGGATTGAAGGGGATGTGAGGCTGGCGGTTTTGCCTGGTTTCGGTCTGAGAAGGCTGGTCATGTGTGACTGTCTGTTTTGCATCCTTGTGTTGTTCGACG